>WPCK01188978.1_pt1 | contig 122757 bp, 115 predicted proteins | sample 5399851 | NCBI WGS metagenome assembly WPCK01 (sample SAMN12869471, study PRJNA574797) | sludge metagenome | isolation source: wastewater treatment of pH11 | place: China:Beijing | collected 2019-05-20 | reverse complement strand
CGCGATGCGGCTCGGCGCCCGCCCCCAGGAAAGCGGCGTGCCGGACAGGGCGGCTGAAGGGCAATGAAAACAGAGGAGCGCCATCCCTTCCGGGACGACGCTCCTCTGTTCAAAAACATTTGAAGTTTTTCAGTGCCCTCGACATCATGTCTACGGTCGTTTTAGTGTCAATCCGACGCGTTCGTCCGTCCGAGCAGGCGCCGGGTCGTCTGGATGATCGGTTTATAGTTCGGATGGATCAACTCCGTCGACTCGACGATCAGTTCGATGACGATCAAGACGATGACGAACGTGATGACCGCCCCGAGCATCGTCGTCTTCGCGAACAGGATCGAGGCGATGCCGAAGAAGAACGTCATCCCGTACATGAGAAGGACCGCTTGCCGTGTCGTGAACCCCATGTCGATCAATTGGTGGTGCATGTGCGACTTGTCGGGCGACATCGGTGGCCGCCCTTGGACGAGCCGGCGGACGATCGCGAAGATCGTGTCCGAAATCGGCAGGCCGAGCAACAATACCGGTACGACGAGCGAGAACAACGTCACGTTCTTGAACCCGATGAGCGAGAACACGGCGAGCATATAGCCGAGGAAGAGCGCCCCGGTGTCCCCCATGAAAATCTTCGCCGGATAGAAGTTATGGACGAGGAAGCCGAGCGTGCTCGCGAGGAGCAGCAGGGCCATCATCGTCAAATAGACGTTCCCTTGGATGATCGCGAGGAGCGCGATCGTCCCGAGGGCGATGCTCGACACCCCGGCGGCGAGCCCGTCGAGCCCGTCGATCAAGTTGATCGCGTTCGTGATGCCGATCAGCCAAAGCACGGTCACGGGAATGCTCCATGAGCCGAGATACAGCTGCTGGTCGAACGGCAAGTTGATCATCTCGATGCGCATGCCGGAATGAAGCACGACGACGGTCGCGATCATCTGGCCCATCAGTTTGACGCGGGCCGACAGCTGGAACCGGTCATCGATAAGACCGGTCAGGATGATGACGACGGCACCGATCAAGATGGCGTCATTGTATCGGCTCGCTGGCAATAGGAGCGCATAGCCGATCAAAAACGCGATGAAGATGGCGAGGCCGCCGATTCGCGGCATCGGCCGCATATGAACTTTTCGGGCGTTCGGGTGATCGACCGCTCCAATCAAATACGCAAACCGGCGCACGAGCGGTGTGATCAAGATGGCCATCACAAAACTGACCAACATGGCAATCCATAGCATGGGCCCACAGTTCCTCTCTCAATAAAAATAGACTCTGGCGAATTATAGCATATTTCCCGTCACCGAAATCGTATCAGAAATATTACAGGCAAGAAAGCCCGACGAGTACTTCGTCGGGCAAAAGTCATGCGTGCGCTGGTTCCGTCGTGACGTTCTCAGCTGCTTCATATGTATAGAGGCCGCGGCCGATTTTCTTGATTTCCGGGTTCACCGACTCGATTTTCACCATAAGCTGATAGATATTGCTAATATGGTGCCGGTAGCGGAGCTCGAGCTCCATCTGGATATCCCGGACGCTCATCGTCTTCCGTTCTTTCAATAAATCCGTCACTTGATGGACGTACACTTCGAGCGGGTAACGTTGATTGACACGACGTGGGCGCAACCGTTTCGTCGCATCCGACATGACGTCATCTTCTCTTTTATCCCGGCTCAGCTCCGAGATCAAATACTCGGCGCGGCGTTGCAATTGACGATACGACTCCTCGATCTCCATCAGTTCCCGATAGATGTGTTCGTTGACGTTCGTAGTTTCCATACACAAATCCCCTTCTACATCCATTTAAAACCCTTGATTACCTATTTTAAATCAAGAATTTCTAATAATTCCTTGTTTCCATATAAAAGTGTAACGGATTTGTAATGTACTTGTCATCTAGTTTTTGGGCATATCTGTCTATTAGGGACTTTCTACCCAAAAAAAATAAAGATGGCGACTGTTCGGGGCAGTCGCCATCTCACGGAAGATGATTGTAGTCTTTACGCTCGGATGCGTTCGAGGATGCGTCCAAGCGAGAGTTCGTCGGTCGAAGAAACGATGAGGTCTGCATGACCGAGCATCGACTCTTCCCCGACGGCGACAGCAAACATGTTTGCCGCTTTGATCGCAGTCACGCCTGCGGCTGCGTCTTCAACGCCGATGGCATGTTCGGGTTTCACGCCAAGGGCAGAGGCAGCCTTCAAAAACACTTCGGGATGTGGTTTTGAGTCGGCGACAGTTGCTGCATCGACAATGTGGTCGAAGTAATGACGGACGCCAAGTGCGTCAACGACCGCGAATGCGTTCTTTGAAGCGGACGCCATCCCGATTTTGAGACCAGCCTCTTTAATTTCATCGAGGAATGAAACGATGCCCGGTAGCAAATCGTCAGAAGAGATGTGCTGAATGAGTTCAACATAATGCTCGTTCTTCTTGTTCGCGAGTTCCGCTTTTTCAGCCGGTGTGAAGTCAGACTGTCTTCCGCCGAGCGCAAGGATGCGTTCGAGCGAGTCAGTACGACTCACGCCTTTTAGCGTCTCATTGAACTCACGGTCAAATGGAATGCCGAGCTCTTCCCCGAGTTGTTTCCAAGCGAGGTAATGGTACTCCGCGGTGTCGGTGATGACACCGTCCAAATCGAAAATGACTGCTTCAATCGTTGACATACATGCTTTCCGCCTTTCCTTCAAATGTTTCTGTCGTCAGACTACATTTAGGGAACTTGACAAGTACCCGCTGCTCGTTGGTCATCGATGCAAACGGTTGCACTTGTTCGATTTCTATTATATCGGATATCGACTCATCTATGCAACCGCTTTCGCAGAAAAAATAAAAAGAAGGGCATGGTCGCCCTTCTAATCATCATTACAATTGGATGCCGACGACTTTCACGTTGACGGCGAGCGGTGTCATCGCGAGCATCGTGTCCATGTCTTGCGTGATGCGTTCTTGGACGGCCGTGATCGTCTTAATGATCGACTGCCCGTACGCGACGTATACCGCGAGCTGGATGACGACGCCTTCCTCGGTCTCATCGACTTTCACGTGCTTCATGAGCGCGCGCTCCGACAATTTCGTGTCTTCTTGCGTGAACGAGACGTACTTCGTCTCTTTCACCGCGACGGCGGCGATCATTTCGACGACGTGGCGCGAGACGTTGACGTCTCCTTCAGTGCTGTTCATTCCATTTCCGTATGGCATGGTGTCACTTCCTTAACTCTAGTTTCGTTACCCTAATGTAAAGTGTAGCGGAAAACGCGCGTTTAGAAAAGGGTTTACGCCTTTGTCGCCCGATCGTCCTGTACGCGCCGGACATCGATCTCGACGAGCGGACGCAAAAGCCGGACCGCGGGCGGACTGATGATGAGGAGGACGATCACGAACGCCACCCCGAACAAGACGAGGAGCTGGAGCCATGACGTCGGCATGAACGCGGCCGGTACGAACGCTTTCCATCCGACGACGAGGAAGACGTGCACCAAGTAGACGTACAGGCTGTACTTGCCGGCCCTCGTGAACACCGGCAACTCGCGTCCCGGGATGATGAGGGCGAAACTGATCGCCATGAGGAGCGACACCGTGTAGACGATGAGGAACGCGAACGGGCCGCTCCACATCGCCTCCGGCACCGCCGTCTCATAGGCGAAGCGGAACTTGAACAAGTTGCCGACATGATAGAACGCGTCTTCTTTTTGAAAGCTCATCGAAGCGAGCAGACCGAGCGTGATCGTCGTGAAGACGGCCGCCCCGCCGATACGGTAACGGTTTCGTTGCTCGGCGCGCTTCGGGAGCTCGAAGAAGTTCAGTGTATTGCGCGCGCTCATCCAGTTGCCGATCAAGAAGAACGGATAGAACATGACTACTTTGCGGAGCGCGAAGAATCCGGTCGACTCGGCCTGGAAGCCGAACAACAGCGCGAACAACAGCGCGTACAGGACGTACCCTTTCAACTGGGTGACGTACGGTGTGATGACGTACCAGATGATGATCGCCATCAAGTACCAGAGCGCCCAGTACGGCTTCAACACGTTCAGTCCCGGATTGTCGATCGACAAGAGCGGGATGCCCTCGGTGAAGGCGAACCACGAACCGAGGATGACTTGCCAGATGACATAGACGACGAACAGTTGGATGACGCGCAAATAACGGTTCTCCCGGAAGAAGTAACCGCTCAGCATGATGAACAACGGCATATGAAACGTGTATAAAAATAAATAAATCCAATTCGGCAACAGGTCGTCATAGGCGCCGCGCACATCGGTCAACAAGTGACCGAACACGACGAACAGGACGAGCACGCCTTTAATATTGTCGTACCAATGATTTCGCATAAACATTCCTCAAATTCCTAGTTGTTGTCTCGCCCATTCATTTTGATGTTCCCAAAAAGCGATGATGTCTTCCTTTTGTTCGAGCGGGAGTTCCTCGAGCATATCGCCCACCTCGTCCTCGATCGGCAACAAAAGTCCCGGGTCTTGCTGGATGAGCTCCATCACTTTCTCGAAATGGTTGAAGAACACCTCTAGTTCACGTGGGGCCTGTCGTTCGAGCATCTGGCCGACATTTGCGACGTATCCCGCAAAGTGAGTGAGATAAAAGATGCGCACCCGTTCCGTAAGCAACTTGTCCTTGAAACGCTCCGCCTCTTTAACAATGGCCGCCCCTTCACGCAACAGATTGAAGTTCGCGAAGTAGGATGCTTTGCCTTCAGTCAGTTTGACGATTTTTTTACAAAGTCGGACCATTTCTTCGCCCTCGAACCCTTCCATGAAATAGCGATTGAGCGTCACTTTCACATCGGCATGCTGTTTATATAATCCAACAATCAGCTCGATCAACTCATTTTGGTCGAACTGTTTCAACTCGGTCCGTAACTCGCCGACTTTCATCTTCTTCATCGAGATTCACCCGCCTACAATTTTTTCCTTACTTATCATAGCCGATTTTTCGCCTTCCTAAAATTACGAATTCACGAAAAAATGATGACGTCACTGTCATCATTCCCGCATTTCATCGCCGACAAGCGATTTCGTCAAAAAATGCTCATCAAGCAGCACGTTTATCGCGTATTCAAATAGACGAGTTTGGGTAATGTATAGTATAGTAGTTTTACTAAATAGTCTGAATATTCTAAAAAAGGAGGTGTAGAGAATGTCTTCCGTCATCCGCAACCGTCATCACATGGTCCATGACCCGAAACGATCATTCTCTAACTTCGGATTTTGGTGGTTCATCGGCGCCTTTTCCGTTGGACTGTTCATCGTCGCCTTCGAACCGCTCCGTGAGCGGTTCACCGCCATGCATCCGATCGTCAACGCCCTGTCGCTCCTTGGCCTTTCGTTTTTAGTCGGTGTCGCCATGAAACTCGCCCGCGACGTCTGGTGGCTCAACTACTTGCTCGAGCGCACCTCGAACCGTTACCTCTACATCGGGGCCGACACGCTCAAGAGCTGGCAGTACACGCTCGACTCGATTTGGCTCCTCACCCGCACGTCACAAAAAAAGCTCGGCCGATTGTATATCCACATCGACCGAACTGTCCGTTCTGAAGAGGCGAAACGTCTGTTCGCCGCCTATTTGATTGATCGGGGTGTGCTCGTCGTCTACTCACGGCCTTCGAAGCCGAAGAAGATGGCGTGACCGTCAACCGATATATGAGGTGACCCACGTCCGGGCCGCCTCGACTTCCTCCATTCGCAGTTCATGCCCGCCTCCGTGATAGAAGAGCTCGACGTCCGCCCCGGCTGTCCGGAGTGTCGATGTGAGCTCTTCTGTTTCTGTTTTCGGGCAAATCGGGTCGCGCTCTCCGGCCGAGATGAACACGTTCGCGCCTGACAGGCTCGGGAGCGTGAGCGAACGGTCGGGCACCATCGGGTGGAACAAGAGCGACGCCTTGAACGCGTTCTCCCGATAGAGGGCCGAGCCGATCAAGTTGGCACCGTTCGAATAGCCAAGCGGGATCATCTTGTCGCGGTCGATTCCATACTCCGCGGCCGCCTCGTCGAGGAACGCGAGGAACCGTTCTGTCTGTTTCTTCAAGTCCTCAAGGTCGAGCACGCCTTCCGCGTGGCGGCGGAAGAAGCGCGACATCCCGTTCTCGAGGACGTCCCCGCGCAGCGTCAGGATGTTCACGTTCGGGTCGAGTTCTTTCGCGAGCGGAATCAAATCCTGTTCCGTCCCGCCTGTGCCGTGTAAGAGGACGAACGTCGCCTCGGTCGTGCCTTTAATGAATTGATGAATCATAGTATCTCTCCTTTTGGAATCGTGATAGGTGGTAACGTGTTCGTGATGGCGTCGCGTTTCGACTCGAACCAGTCCGGCAGTTGCAACGCCGTGCCGAGCGACTCGATCGTCTCGTCGACGAGGAAGCCCGGGGCGTCCGTCGCGAGCTCATGCAAGATGCGCCCCTCATCATGGAAATAGACCGAGCGGAAGTAGTGCCGCTCTTTCACCTCGGTCGGCCGGAGCCCGCGTTCGAAGATGGCGTCTTGCCATGTGCCGTAGTCCGCGCCATCTGTGACGCGCCAAGCGATATGGTGAACCGTACCCGTCCCCGGAACCCCGTTCGGGAGGACGGTCTTTTTCACGTCGATGACGTTGCCGTAGTCGGCAGACCCGATGAGCCGGACCCATTCCGAATCTTCCCCGACCTTCTCGAAGCCAAACAACTCGGTCATGAGCCGCACCGTCGCCTCCGGCTGTTTCGACAACAACGTCGCGCCGGCGAAGCCGATGATCGCCTCGTCCGTCGTGATGCCCGGCACGACCCATTTCGTCCGCTTCGAACTACTCCGTGCGACGAGCTCGACGACGAGTCCGTCCGGGTCTTCAAACAAGAGCGACGGCTCGCCGAACCGTTCGGTCGCGACCGTGCCGACGCCGTGCGCGTTCAACCGGCTTTCCCAAAACGTCAGGCTCCCTTCAGGAACGAGGTACGCCGTGACACCGACTTGCCCGCTGCCGACGCTGCCTTGATTCAACCCGGGGATCGGGAAGAACGTGATCGCCGTCCCCGGCGTCCCTTCCTCATCCCCGAAATAGAGGTGATATGTCCCCGGGTCATCGAAGTTGACCGTCTGTTTGACAAACCGCAGTCCGAGGACGTCGCCGTAAAAGTCGATCGTGCGTTGCGGTTCTTTAACCATCGCCGAGATGTGATGGATGCCCGCTGATTGTAGCTTCATGTGATGTCCTCCTTTTATTATCTTGATTTCAAGATAAATCATTTTCAAACAAAAGTGAAACTTTTTGCTCACGTTGGCGTACGCTAAGGGTAGACACTTTTTTGGAGGAGGTATATAGATGACGTTACACATTGACCGCGTCTCAAAACAATTCGGCGACTTCACGGCCGTCGATGACTTAAGCTTTCACGTCCCTAGAGGAGAAATGTACGGTTTGCTCGGAGCGAACGGCGCCGGGAAGACGACGACGTTCCGGATGGTCCTCGACATCTTGAAACCGAGTGACGGGAACATCTCGTGGGATGGCCGCGCCGTCGACCACCGCCTCGTCGGCTATTTGCCGGAAGAACGCGGACTGTATCCGAAGTCGCCCGTCCGCGACCAACTCGTCTTTCTCGCAAGTTTAAAAGGCATGCGCTCGGCCGAGGCGAAACGGGCCGTCAAGTCGTGGCTCGAACGGCTCGAGATCCCGCAATATGAATTGATGCGCGTCGAACAGCTGTCTAAAGGGAACCAACAGAAAGTCCAACTCGTCGCAGCGCTCATCCACAACCCGGAACTGCTCATCTTAGACGAACCGTTCAGCGGCCTCGACCCGGTCAACGTCGAGATTTTGAAACGGGAAGTGCTCGCCCTTCGAGACGCCGGGACGACGATCGTCTTCTCGAGCCACCGGATGGAGCACGTCGAGGAGCTGTGCCAACACATCGGTATATTGAAAGGCGGCCGTGCCGTCGTCAGCGGCGACGTCACGACGATCAAATCACGGTATGAAGAGCCCGTCCTCTTCCTGGAGACGAATCGGATCGACGTCATCACGGCGCTGCCACTCGTCCGAGCGGTCGAACCGCATAAGACGGGCCACCTTGTCCGTCTCGCTTCGTTCGATGACAGTGACGCCGTGCTCGGTGCCCTCGTCCAAGCGGGTGCTTCCATCAAGACGTTCATGCGTCAACCCGTCTCATTGAATGACATCTTTATCAAGGAGGTCGGCCAACATGTTTCATAACTTCGGACCACTCTATTCGTTCACGCTTCGCTCGAAACTGCGCTCGAAGGCGTTCCTTATCTCCACGTTGCTGACGATCTTGTTCATCTTCGGCTTCACGAACATCGATCGCATCTTGTCGAACTTTGAAGACACGGACAGCGCGCAGGCCGTCCTCGTCACCGAGAACGCCGAGCTCGCCACGGTCATGCAGTCGCTCGGCTATGAAGACGTCACGTCAGCCGACATCACCGAAGACGAGGCACGCGAAGGGCTCGGCAACGGTGATTACGAGGTCGTCGCGTTCATCGACGGCTACTCGGCCCGCGTCTTATCGGAACGCCCGGAGACGGAGTTCACGACGCTCTTGCAAACAGCGCTCCGCGAAGTGCGGAACGCCGAGTTGATCGAGACGTCAAACATCGATCCGGCCGTCGTCGCCTCGCTCAACGAACCGGTACCGATCGAAGAGTCGTACCTCGGCCGCGGCGGTGAGAACTCGGACGAGCTGTTCTCGTCGTTCGCCTTCGTCTACGTCATGCTCATGCTCTTGTACGTCTCGATCATCACGTACGGCTCGATGATCTCGACCGAAGTGACGACCGAGAAATCGTCGCGCGTCATGGAGTTGATCATCTCGACAACACATCAGGTGACGCACATGCTCGCCAAAATTTCAGCCATCGGGACGCTCGCACTGTTCCAAATCGGGATCTTCCTCGGGTTCGGCTACTTCAGCGCCCGCAGCAACGAGATGGCCCAGTCGGTCATCGACAATGCGGGGAACGCGCGCGCCGTCCTCTACTTGCTCACGTTCTTCGCGCTCGGATATTTGCTTTACGCGGCCATGTTCGCTGTCCTCGGCTCGCTCGTCAGTCGCGTTGAAGAGTCGCAACAGATGACGATGCCGGTCATCATGCTCCTCGTCGCCGGGTTCCTCGCCGCCATGTTCGGTTTGAACAACCCGGACGCGCCGCTCGTGACAATCTTGTCGTTCGTCCCGTTCTTCACGCCGATGCTCATGTTCCTCCGCGTCATGCTCGTCGACGTGCCGGTGTGGGAAGTCGCCCTCTCAATCGGGATCATGCTCGGCTCAATCGGTGTGATTTTGTGGGTCGGCTCGAAGTTCTATCGCGGCGGTGTCTTGTTCTATGGCAACAACGCGATGAAACAATGGCGACAAATATTACAGAATCGTCAATAACGTTTACAGCATTTTCGTTTTCGTATACTCTAAAGAATGTGCAAAATGAGGAGGAAACGAACTATGCGATCACGATTACTCGCAGCTTTGATTTTTACATTCATGACGACGCTCACGACGTTCATCTGTTATACCGTCTTCTTGGAAGCGGATGCGTTGTGGCAAATCTTGCTCGCATACGCGGGGAGCACGTTCCTCGGGACGCTCGCGTTCTGGTACCCGGTCAGCCGCCGTGCCGAGACGTCACGCTTCGGCGGGGCGTGGATCGGAATCTTGATTACGGCGACGACGCTCATCGGGTTCACGATCATCCGCTTCAGCGTTCGCGGTGATGCCGCATCCTTACTCGACTGGCAGACGATGCTCGCGAGCCTCGCCTACACGTTCGGTTACGTCGGTTGGGTGCTCACGATTCTCAACATCGTCCTCGGCTTCTTACTCGCCGGGACGAAACCGAAAGTCCGTTATGAAGCGCGCATGTCGCGCTAAAATTGAGAAGAGGAGTCAAGACTAAACGTCTTGGCTCCTCTTTCATTTATCTTTTACTCTGCTCCCTTCCCATCTGCTGATGATATACCATCGACGCATCAAGTAACTCATCAAGTTTTAGTAATAGCATCGTCTTTTCTCTTTTACTTAATTTTTGTCCATAAAACATTAAATCTTTAAAATCGCTCTCAGCGGCTCGATAATTTTCCCATGCTTGTCCATCACTGCTATTTATCTTATACCTTATCATGATCTCCACACCCCCTTTCAAAATAAAAAACACGAACTTGTAGTCCGTGTTTTCACTGCAACTTATACGATTTATCGCTCAACCCGAACTCTGCGTACTGGAACGAGTTATCCGTGAACTGCTCCGGGACGAGCCGGTCGACGTAACGGGCGAACGGGACGATTCGGTGCGACGTGTCCTGGGCCCGGCCAAGGTCGAGCACAGCGTCGACGAGCGCCTCGAGCGCGTGATGGCTCGTCGGTTCTTCGTCTTCCGCGAAGATGCGGCGCAACTCTTCTTCGTGCATCAAATCGAAGATGCGCATCCGCGCCTCGAGCTCGTGCTGCATGTCCTCGGTCGACTTCCCATGCATCGCCTCGTCGTAGGCGAGTTTCATCTGTTCGAGCTCAGGCACCTTGCCTTTCATGAGCACTTTTAACGATTCCCCGGTCCAAATGTGTCGCGCCAAGTAGTTCGCGTCAATTTTGAGCGCCTCGGCGAGCGCCTCTATGTAAGGCATCGTCGGGTACACTTCACTCAGTTCGGTCCGGCGGACGAAGTACGGGGCGACACCGATCCGCTCGGCGAGTGCCTCAATCGAGATGCCGGCCCGCTCACGCAAAATCCGGATCCGGTCCCCGTAACCCCGGTACGGTGCATTTTTTCCATCCATATGCCTCTCCCCCTCTCTTCCATTATAGTTCCCGAAACGACAAAAAAATACTCGGAAGCAGACGCCTCCGAGTAACAATTTCGACTTATTTCTTCGTCAATTCGACGACTTCCGAAGAACCAGCCGTGACGTTGTCGCCTTCAGCGACGAGTTTGTTCACAGCGAAGCTGTCGTGGTTCGTGATGATCACCGGTGTGATCGTCGACGGCGCGTTCGCTTTGATGAAGTCGAGGTCGAACGTGACGAGCGTGTCGCCTGCTTTGACCGCTTGACCTTCAGTCACGTGCGTCTCGAAGCCTTCACCCTTAAGGTTGACCGTGTCGAGACCGATGTGGATCAAGTACTCCGCACCGTTGTCCGCGTTGATGCCGATCGCGTGTTTCGTCGGGAACACCGTTGCGATTGTCCCGTTGACTGGTGAGACGACTTTACCATCTGTCGGCTCGACGGCGATGCCGTCACCCATCATTTTTTGTGAGAACACTTGGTCAGGAACGTTCGTGATGTCGATGACCTTCCCTGTAAGCGGTGAAACCGCGTTAAGTTGTTCTTCTTTACCACCAAAAAGTTTTTTAAAGAATCCCATAGCTTAATCCCTCCAACATGTTCTGTTAATCAAAGTCTTAGCTTTTATACCCGAAAAGCTCCTACTTCAATCCCTACCCTATAAACGGTATAGTTGTAATAAGGTAGTGCGAATTCGTTTACACATCGTAAGAATACGAGTGTGCAATCGCTTTTGCAAGCCCTTTTTACACTTTATAAAAATTTCACATCATGGAGGCGCTTACAATGACGACTTTCACAAAATTGTCATATGAACGGCCCGACTTGGACGCTTTAAACAGCCGATTGTCGGACTATTCAGTCGAATTACAACAAGCGAGCACGCTCGAAGAAGCGAACGAACTCATTCGCCAAATCAATCAAGAACGGAACGATTTCGAGACGCAAAGCCAGCTCGTCGCGATCCGCCATTCGGTCGACACGCGCGATGCGTTTTACGAGGCCGAGCAAACGTTCTTCGATGACGCGCTGCCGGTGTACGAGAAAGAAGTGCAGGCGTATTACCGCGTCTTGACGGAGCACGATCTTCGGAGCGCCCTCGAGAAGGAATGGGGCACCCAACTGTTCGAACTCGCCGAACGGGCACTCGTGACGTTCGACGAGTCACTCATCCCGAAACTGCAAGAAGAGAACCGTCTGGCGACGAGCTATCAAAAAGTGATGTCGGCCGCACAGATCGAGTTCGACGGCAAGACGCTCAACTTGTCCCAGTTCGGACCGTATCTCCAGTCCCCTGACCGCTCGGTACGAAAAGCGGCGTCCGAGGCGCGTTATACATACCTCGCCGACAACGGTGACGAACTCGACCGCATTTACGGCGAACTCGTCCGCGTCCGCACCGAAATCGCCCACGCCCTCGGCTTCCCGTCGTTCGTCGAACTCGGCTACGCCCGGATGCAGCGCGTCGGCTATGACGAGTCGATGGTCGCCAACTTCCGCAAACAAGTGCGTGACGTCATCGTCCCGCTCGCCTCGAGCTTGAAACAGAAACAAGCGAAGCGCATCGACGTCGACACGCTCACGTATTACGACGAGTCGTTCGTCTTCCCGGACGGCAACGCGACGCCTAAAGGCGACGAATCGTTCATCATCGAAGGCGGCAACACGATGTATCGTGAGCTCTCGAGCGAGACGGACGAGTTCTTCCAATACATGCAAGAGCGCGGCGCCCTCGACTTGACGGCGAAACCGGGCAAATCGGGCGGCGGCTACTGCACGTACTTGCCGTCGGAAGGACTGCCGTTCATCTTCTCGAACTTCAACGGCACGGCCGGGGACATCGACGTCTTGACGCACGAGGTCGGCCACGCCTTCCAAGTGTATGAGAGCCGTCATTTGACGACGCCGGAATACGCGTTCCCGACGTACGAGGCGTGTGAGATCCATTCGATGTCGATGGAGTTCTTCTGTTGGCCGTGGATGGAGCTGTTCTTCGGCGACCAAGTCGACAAGTACAAGTTCAACCACCTCGCCGGCAGCGTCACGTTCTTACCGTATGGCGTCCTCGTCGACGAATTCCAGCACGTCATCTATCGGAATCCGGACATGACGGCCGCTGAGCGTCGTCAAGCGTGGCGTGACCTCGAGAAGGTGTACCTCCCGCACCGTGACTATGAGGAGAACGCATACCTCGAGTCGGGCGCATGGTGGCACCAACAAGGACACATCTTCCAAAGCCCGTTCTACTACATCGACTACACGCTCGCCCAAGTGTGCGCGTTCCAGTTCTGGGTGCGCATGCATGAGGACCGCGAGTCGGCGTGGAACGATTACCTCACGCTCTGCCAGGCCGGCGGCAGCCGCTCGTTCCTCGAGCTCGTCGACCTCGCCGGGCTGAAGTCGCCTTTCGAGGACGGCGTGTTGAAAGAGACGCTCGACCAGATTGAAGACTATCTATTGAAGCATCCGCTCGCGAACTGAATACAATAAAACAGGTGAGTCCACAATCGCGTGGGCTCACCTGTTTTTCGTCAGATCACATCGAGCGGCTCTTTCCCGCTCGGCGGTGGGAATGCTTCGTCGAGTGCCTGAAAGTCGTCCTCGCTCAAGTTGAGGAGCATCGCCGCGCCGTTCTCTTCGACGTGCGCCGCCTGCCCTGCTTTCGGGATGGCGATGACGTTGCCGCTCCGCGTCGTCCAGGCGAGCAAGATTTGAGCCGGTGTCGCGCTATACGCCTCGGCAATCCGGTTCACTGTCTCGTCATTGAAGATTTTCTCTTTCACGTCGCTGCCTTCGGCGAGCGGCGAGTACGCCATGACCGGGATGCGCTGCTCTGTCAGGAACGGCAACAAGTCGTGCTCGATGCCGCGGCTGCCGAGGTGGTACAGCACTTGGTTGACGGCACAGTGTTTCCCGTTCGGCAAGGCGAGCAGTTCTTTCATGTCGTCGACGTCAAAGTTCGAGACGCCCCACGCCCGGATCTTCCCGTCCGCTTTCAGCTGCTCGAGTCCGTCGACCGTCTCCTCGAGCGGGATGTCGCCGCGCCAGTGGAGCAAGTAAAGGTCGAGGTAGTCCGTCCCGAGCCGTTCGAGCGTGGCGTCACACGCCTGGACGAGCTTGTCGCCGCCGGCGTTATGCGGATACACTTTCGAGACGAGGAAGACGTCGTCGCGCCGGTCTTGAATCGCTTCCCCGACGAGTGACTCGGCTTTCCCTTCCCCGTACATCTCGGCCGTGTCGATGACGTGCAACCCGCAATCGAGCCCCGTCTGGAGCGCCTCGATCTCAGCTGTTCGTTTTGAGTCGTCGTCGCCCATCCGCCACGTGCCTTGTCCGAGCGTACGCACCTCACGCCCGTCCGGCAACTCGGCCACTTGTTGTTTCAATGTCGCTAAAATCAATGAATGTGGAATGCGGTTCATGTCGTTTCCTCCTTGTTCCATTCGGTATGCAACGGACCAGTCGTCCCGAACACGGGGTCGGTCTCTGGTTTGTCGATCGCTTCGATTCGATTCACGTTCTCCGGCCGTTCTTCCGGGCTCCCCGTCAGTGTGTCGTAATCGCGTCCGTCCGGGTACGCCCCGACGATGGCGAAGTCGTCGCTCGCCTCGATCCGTCGGTGTCCGGTGCCGGCCGGCAAAATCAAGACGTCCCCGGTCTGTAGCGACACGAGGTCCCCTGTCGCCCCGCCGAGTTGGACCGTGGCTCGCCCCGACTTCACGCCGAGCACTTCATGCGTGTTGCTGTGATAGTGATGATAATCGAAGACGCCGTTCACCCAGCTGTTGCCCCAGCCGTTGTTCTCGAACGTCGACTGGATGGCATCCGTCTCTGTGAACGCCTCTTTATATAACAACACCGGGAAATACGGGTTGTTCGGGATTGAACCGTCATCTTCAAATCGATATGTTTTCACTTCCATCTTGTCCCCTCCTTGTCTTTGTGACTGTACCCGAGTTAAGCCAACAAAAAACGGCCGCACCATATTGCGACCGATTGATTAAGAGATGACGTCTTCCCCCGTCTGTTCGATATGCCCTTCTCCCCTCGCACACATCGCATCCAAAATCGGTTGGAGCGACCATCCGTAGTCCGAAAGACTTTTGGAAAGACTTGTTCATAGACGGTTCGGATGATGACGCCGTCCACCTCGAGCTCGCGCAACTGTTGCGTGAGCATTTTTTGCGTGATGTTCGGCATGAGCTTTTTCAACTCGCTCGTGCGACGTTCGCCTTTGATGAGATGACACATGATGACGACTTTCCATACGAGAAAGTCGTTTTTTGCGTTACAGTCCATGGCCAGGACGCTTGTGATCGGATGTGATGTCGATTGGAAACTTGATATAATCAGTAAATGAGGATGAGCGAGACTCAAGCTTTCTGAAAGGAACGCTTCATTAGTTTCGGTTGTCCAACTTACTATTTGGACGGAGGGATTAAATTTATATGGATCTTGAACCAAGCCAATATGCTGATCATCTTCTAAAAAAGCTATCATCCATATGGGATATTGAAAAACATCATTGGTATCCTCTCTACGATTGTAAGCGAAGCGATGTTATTGCATTCAACGCTGATTACATCGAGGATATTGAAAGCAAAGTATTGGATATTCAAAACTTCTTATTGAGTCAAAACAACGATCGTATTTTTGAAATGCAAGAAGACCGAACGATTCGGATGATTGAAACAACTTCATTAGACCCATCCTATGACGGTCATTATGGTGAACGCTTTTGGTTCAATGAAAACATGAATTGGGTGATTTACGCTTCACACGAAGGTTCGATTACTTTTGGCGGCCAGGAACTTATCTCTGCCTTGAAAGACAAGTGGCAGGATTGGGCGGCAAATGTATTTCTTTGTTGAATCAAGCTTTTCCTTATTCTATAGGCTTACACAGTTGCTTAATATCACGCATACAAAAAACCAACCCGCTTTTTCAAGCAGGTTGGTCCGTTCTCTTAATTCACTTTACTCTCAAGCTGCTTTAACTTCGTCGAGTAATACTCGATGATGTCGCGGCGCCGGATGATGCCGATGAAATACTTGCCGTCATCAACGACCGGCACGAAGTTTTGATCGGTGATCGCATCGACGAGCTCCTCGATTTGCGCCGTGATCGCGACCGGTTTATAGCGTACGCGCTGCTTGATGTCTTTCAATCGTGTCCGGAGCACTTTTTCGTAGTCTTCTTCCCCGCGAAGTTGCTCGGCGAGTGCCCAGAGTAAGTCCCCTTCTGTCATCGTCCCGGCATAAAAACCGTTCTCGGATACGAGCGGCACCGAGGTGAAGCGGTGATGCTTCATCTTTTCGAGTGCTTGACGCACCGTCGACTCCGGGTCTAAATATTTGACGTCTTCTTTCGGATATAAAAAGAAAGCGATATTCATCTCAAATCTCTCCTCAATCTGTTAATCCACCCCATCATTGTACCATGAATCGTGAGTCCGACCGCAAAAAATGGTCGCTCCCCACAATTGTTTCACCAACCTTTCATGAAATGGTTCATCAATCGGTCGTTCCAGTTGAAAACGTTTGCCGAATGACCAAATCCGGCAACAAGTCTCCCATATTATGTATACCCGAAACGATTCTGTGCTACCCGTCAGAAGACGTAAAAAAAGACGCCTAATCGAAGGCGTCTTGTGCCGTCAAATGAATCCGAGCAGTGTCTGATTGAACTTGTCCATCTCGTCGAGAACGGTACCGTGCCCACTCTCCTCGAACCGCTCGAGACGTGCGTTCGGGATCCCCTTTTCCATCTCCAGGGCGAACTCGAACGGACAGATTTTGTCGTGAACGCCGTGAATGATGAGCGTCTCGACCGACACTTTCAAAAGGTCGTCCCGCAAATCTTCATCACGGAGCGCTTTCGCCGAGGCGATCGTCCCATGGCTCGAGGCGATGAGTGACAAGTGATGGAACCAGTTTTGCATCGGCTTCGAGTGTTCTTTTTCAAAGAAGATCTCCCCGAACCCTTCGAGCATCTTCGGACGGTCTTTCATCGTATCTTCGATCAAGGCGTCGACTTCTTCTTTCGTCATCCCGTACGGATAGTCCGGCCGTTGTGTGAACACCGGGGCCGCAGCACCCGCGAGAACGAGCTTTTTCAACCCGTCGTCCGGATAGTCGACGGCGTAACGGATGGCGATCGCCCCGCCCATCGAGAAACCGACGAGCGTGAAGTCTCTCACGCCGAGCCCGTTGACGACCATATGGACGTCGGACGCCATCGTCGCATAGTCATATCCTGTCGCTGGTGTATCCGACTTCCCATAGCCGCGATAGTCGATGCCGACATAGCGGTAACCGGCGTCAAGCAACGCATTCTTCTGATACTCGAACATATTGTTGTTCGCCGGCCAACCGTGCAAGAAGACGACCGCGTCTCCCGTGCCGACGTCGTCGACGTAAATGTTCGTCCCGTCGTGTGCCGTAATATAGTTCCCCATCATATGACCTCCGCATCTTCATGTTGAGCCGTTGTTGCCCACAAGCGACTTTTCCCGATTCCTCGAAGTGAAAACCTGTCAACTCTCGCGCCAGAGCGATTCGGCCTTCAAGACGTGCTCGATGGTCGTCGCCCCTTCCCGGAGCACCGACTCGCGCCACTGGGCATCGTCCGGATAAAACATCGCCATGAACTCTTTTTGAATCTCGTTCCGTGCCGTCGGGTCTTTCGTCCCTTCGAAATACAGTCGATTCTCCAAGATGATCGTCAAAAATTCACGAATCGACGCCTTCGTCGACGTCCCGAACGTCCCGAACTCGAACAACGCCGAGACGAGCTGCTTGTCCGGGAACTGCGTGTCTCGTACGTAATAGAAGTGGTTCGTCGAGTCGCCGAGCACATCGCTCGGGTCGAACGTCTTGGCGTTTTTCAGGCCGTACGTCTGTTTAAGCGTCTCCGCATCGCGCCCATCCCGCTCACTGACGACCATCGTCACTTCGTTCGTCGGTCCGAGGGCGGTGTGCCAGTCCATGTGCACGATTCGGTCGTAACGGTCGAGCAAGTCGTATTGAACCTCTTTTATGAAAATCGCCGACGGCTCATCCGCCTCCCCGCCGTAATAGACACCTTTCGGGAACTGGTATTGCCCCATCCCTTTCGCTGCGGTCATCGCATCGAACCCGTCGAGCTTGATGCCGGAGCCGAGGAATGAGTAGATGTGTTCTCGTGCCTCATGATAATCGTCGATCACCCCGTCCGGCACGAACATATGCCGCATCACTTCATACTCCTTGTTGACGTTTCGCGGCAGCGACTCCCGGTCGATGACGTAGTTCCGGTTCAAGTCGACGTTGTGCTCGTTGACGCGGCGGAAATGTTTCATCCCCCATGGATTGACGGCGTGAATGAAGCAGACGCCGGTCGACTCGTGGCGAACATGTTTCAATTGTTCCTCGACGAATTGATGTGTCACGGCCGCCCCGGCATATCCTTCGATGCCGTGCTCACCGATCGTCATGAGCAGCATCGCCTCACGCGATCCCGGCGGTTCCCCGATGATGACGTCGATCGTCCCGTCCCCGATCGTGTGCGTCATCGTCCGGGCACTCGGGTAATATTGTTTGACCGTGTCGAGCAGCGCGAGAAACTTCTCTCGCGACTCCTCATAAGATTTTGAAAAATAATGGCTCATGTCAAATCCCTCCTCATGTCTTCCTTATCCCATTCCCATTCCAGGACAAGCTAAAAACGCCTCCTTGCGGCGGCGTTTTTTGAAGTCAATGCGCCCCGGCTTTCGTGCCGCGGTTTTGACGCCGGAACTCGAACAAATAGACGAGCGGGGCGAGCAGGACGGCCCCGAACAACCAGTACGCCCCGGGACTCGCGAACATCGCTTCAAACGCGCGGAAGAACCAAGCGATGACGGCGAATCCGACGAGAAGCTCGGCTGTCCAAATGACGCCACGGCGGACGGCGAGCGTGAGCGTGCCCGTTTTCATGAGGAGCGCTGCGATAAAGGTGATTAAGAAAGCAGGGAAGCTCGAGAACCAAAGCATCCGGTTCAGCGTCGCTTCGGCGAAATAAGTGTTTCCGAGTGACACGGTGATCAAATAGTGGGCGACAAGCACGAGCAACACGACAATCCAACCGACGAGGACATCCCGTTCCCATTTTTTCATGTTGTCCCTCTCCTTTATTTAGACGTGAGCGTACGTCAATTTGATCCAACCTACTCGTAAAGCTTATACAACGCGAAGGTTTTTTACATAAATTTACTTAAAGTCAATAAAAGGTTATTATTAGATTAATCATGAAAATAATGGAGGTTATTATAATGGAAAAGTTTTCTTCCGACATTCGTACTGTCTCGCAACGGATTCAACAGCTTAGACATTCCATATCGACCGAAGAAGCGACAAAGACCGCTTTGATTATGCCGTTCTTTCAAACGTTAGGATATGACGTCTTCAATCCAGCCGAGTTTACACCTGAATACATAGCCGATGTTGGCATCAAAAAAGGTGAGAAAGTAGACTATGCGATTATGGAGGAAGGAAAACCGACGATTCTCATTGAAGCCAAATCCATTCGTGAACCACTGACTAGGCATGATTCACAGCTGTTTCGATACTACGGTACAACGCAAGCTAAATTTGCGATTTTAACCAATGGGGACATGTACCGATTTTACACGGACCTAGAAACGCCAAACGTGATGGATACGGTGCCGTTCTTTGAAATCACACTTTCGAACATTAAAGACAATGAAATCAAGGAACTCTATAAATTCAAGAAACAAGAGTTCAACGTGAATACGATTCTTTCGACGGCCGAGGAATTGAAGTACTTGAGCGCAATCAAAGATCAACTCAAGTCGTTATCTCAATCCCCTAGTGATGAACTCATCCGTCTCCTTATTCAAGAGTGCTATCAAGGAATGAAAACGCAAACTGTGGTCGATAAGTTCAGACCAATCGTCGCAAAAGCGTTCAATCAATTCATCAATGAGAACATGAACGAACGAATCAAGCACGTGATATCTGGAGAACCCGACAGCACCTCGAACGTCACAGTTAAAGAAAATGAAGAAGACTCAATTATAGACGATGGTACTGCGGAAATCGATTTACCATCTCAACCGGTTATTGAAACAACACAAGAAGAAATCGAAGGATACGCCACGGTCAAAGTATTGTTGGGCACCGTCGTGGATAAAGATCGTATTTTTTATCGAGACAACGCGAGTTACTTCAATATTCTAATTGATGATAGCAATCGAAAATGGGTGTGTCGTTTACATTTGAATTCGTTGACGAATAAATACATCACATTCCGTGATGAGCCAAATACCCGCTATAAAATTAACCATGTTTACGAAATTGAACAATTCACCGAGAGACTGAAAGTAATTGTTCAAAGCATCATCATGCCAAACGAATAAAGCAACAAGGCGAGGCAAACAAACTTTGCTTCGTTTTTTATTTCCACTCCTCTCTTGATGGAATCCATACTTCTATTTACCCGTTTTCGAATCGTTTCGTCTCACGCACCCCACAAAAAAACGCACTCCGTTTGGAATGCGTTCACTCAATTTTTGAATAGATCCATCGCCCACTCACGTGCCCGTTCGAGCTCTCCGTCTTTGAGCGGTCCTTCTTTACCGAGGACGAGGAACGATTCTTTGAGCACAGGTTCCGCCCCTTTCTCGAGCAATTCCCGCTCAATCCGTGTCGAAGCGTGTCCGAACCATTTCACGATTTTTCCGACGAAGAAGCCTTGGTCGTCTTCCGCCATGCTCGTATCGAACGCAGCGGCCCGCATTCCACGCAACGCATGGTCGGATAAGCCGTCTAAAAATGTCTTCACGTCTTCTGTCTCGCGGCCGCCGTGCGTCGGCGAACCGACGATGAGCAAATCGAGGTTGGCCAAATCCCCGTAGCCGATATGGCCGACTTGTTCGGCCCGGACATGGTGCAACTCGCTGAACCCGTCCTTAATGGCGTGGGCAACTTTTTCCGTGTGACCGTACATCGAGTCATAGATGATGAGAATGTGCATACCGATCCCTTCTCTCTATATGAACTTAGACGACGTTACACAGAATCTGTTCCCGTTTTCGAGGAGCGTCTATCATTTTACCGCCCTTCTTCTTTCAACAATTTGATGAACCTGTCGAGGTGTTCAAATTCACTCGCTTCAAAATCAAATACAGTCATCTTCTTCTCCTAATCCGGCTGACGATGAAAATGCACAGCCCGACCCCGATTGCGGTAAAGACGATCGTATCGATATGATTTCGTAAGCTGAACGGGGCGTCACGGATATATTCGGCCCGCTTCCACTCCGATCCGTCCTCGACCGCAATCACGTCTTCAATCGGCTCTCCGATGACTTCTCGATACTTCGTGCCGATTGGATACATATTGGATGCGTCGCCATAATGGCGTCCTGTCATATCGTCGGCCATCGTCTTGACTTCTCCGACGACGTCACCTAGCTCGGCCTCCGTGACGACAACGTCCATCACTTCATATAATCGTCCGTCCAAAACGACGAACGCATACGCCCACGACAAGGCATGGACCGAGACGGTGACCGACAACAACATGACGCTGAGCCAAGGGACGCGTCTCATTTGATTTCCCAGACAAACGTGGCGTTGTCGCTCAAGTCGATCTCGTCCGGTTCGAGTTCCGGCATGCGTTCTTCTGAGTGGAGGATATTTTCACTGAACGTCATACGCGTCGGGGAAAAGATGTGCAGCTCTCCCCACGTATAGTCGATCCGAAGCAACTCACCAAGCGTCGCCCCGGCCCCTTTGGCCAACAGTTCGGCTCGATGCCGCGCATTCTCGGCGGCGCTCGCAAGCAGTTCGTCTTGCACCGCGTCCGCGTCTTTGATTGTGAAGTGAATCGACAGTTTCGGTTCCGCCAGCGAATTGCTGATGTTTTCGATGACACGCGACAGCCGTTTCGTGTCGATTGGAAACTCGAGCTTCGTGCTTTGGTTGCAGACGTAACCGCGGAAACGGGATTTATAATTGCCGTCCTCATCGCGATAGCTCTCATAATCCGTGTCGATCGAGAAGTCGGTCGTCTTCAAAGCGGACTTCTCAAAATCTGCCTTTTCAATCGCTTTTAGAAGCCGGGTGATTGCGGTCGCCGCTTCGTTCATCGTCTCTTCGTAGCGTGCCGCCCGTGACGTCACATCCATTCTCAACACAATCAAATCCGGCTTGGCCGACACTTTCCCTGTACCTTTTACTGTGATCGTGCGCTCCATTTTTTCTCCCCCTATCGCATTCCTCATTGCTGAATTGTCATAGCCCCTCAATGACTCATTTCATCGGCTCGGCTCCAATCTGTCAAACCGTCGCAACGAAAGTAACGCTTTAAGCGTCAATACCCCAATCCATTCTGGATAGGCTTGGTTCAAATCAGTCTCATAATACGTTTTGCCCCATGGAGGCAAAATCTTTCCGTGCCTTTTCAGTTCATCCATCACAAAATGTAAGTGGGCGTCTAGTTTCCGTTCGTTTATCCCGAAACGGTTATTCGTTTTCGCGCACATGAAGCTAAGCGGCGTTGGGACATATTCGTGCCAACGTTCTTCTTCGTAATCAATGACTTGGCCGACAGCATCGATGAGACCACTCTCGAGACGCATTCGCCACGCCTCAGGCACCACATCAAACAATCTGATAAAACAATAGATTTCATTTTCTGAATTGAACAAGGGCTTCCGATTCATGTACTGAATAGCATCTTCGACGAGTCGCTCGGTGTCTAGGCGAGCGGTATACTCACGATATTTATACAGATATGCAATAATCTCCGCGGAAGGATTTCCCCAATTTCGATCAATCATCGTCATGTTTTCGGTCTCGTCATAGTGCCACCAAAAAGCATGAGGAAAATCATTGCTATCTTTCGACACAGCAAACCAACCATTTCGCGATGTGTCATACGTATTTTCCAAATAGTGAATCGCAGCTTCGATCATTGGTTTTGTCGCATCTATTCCGCTTAGTTCATTCAAGTGGCGCAACCCGACAGATGTCGCCATCGGCGAGGAAATTGGGGCTCTGAAATCAGACTCAAGCCCATGCCCAAATCCACCATCGTCGTTTTGATACTTACTCAGTTCAAGTACGACGTGTTCCTGTGATTGCTCGTTAAAATAATGATTGAACCATGCGATTTCTAAAGGTCTTCCGTATGTCACAATCGTTTGTTCGGCTTGTTCAAAATGTCTGGCTCGTAACATTCTCAATAGGCTTCCTCCCTCACTGTTCTGTTTCTCGATTTCGCTTTGATTCCTTCTCAGTACAATCATTTTCTGCATTTCTATCATTTTTCCTATCAGTACAATCCCTCTTGCGTACTTCATCTATTCATACGTAATTACGGTTCCAGTTACGTTTGCTTCACTTTCGTTTGAGTGAAATGATGGTCCCGATGATCCAGCCCACGGTCGCACCAATCACAATCCCATAGACGAGTTCGAACCCAAAAATGAGCGGGATGATGACCCCGAAAGCCGACCCGAACGCGAGCCCTAACCCGACGGCAGATTGACGCCATTCACTAGTTGCCATGATATTCACCCCTCTCCCTATTTTGGTCTTATCGAGCCTGTTTCATCATGAACATTTCCACATCCTCAATCGTCTCAGCCCCCGACAAGGACGGATAAGCGTCTCGATTGAAGACGAGACCTTGTTCCGTATTCAAGAACATATACCGCTCACCGTCCGGAAAACCGTAATCACTCACATCCGTCAATTGAAGCGTAGCCCCATTTTGTGACCAGATGTGTGATGCATCGTATGGAATCGGCATAAAAATCCCTTCCATGCCTAACCGAAGCTCGGAGACGACATCCGCATCCGACTGCAACACCTCCGAACCAACGCCCGCGACAGTAAGCACTTGGATTGCACTGCCCGGCTCGATGTCTCCCCGATAGACGTCTGTCACGTCGATCGTCACGAGCGACCGGTATTCCTCTTGTCCGTTAAAGTCGAGCTCGATGTGATCGATTTGCGTCACGACGCCTCTTACCAAAGCCGGTTCCCATTTCGAGAACAGTTCTTCCTCACTCATCTCCATCAGATTCGCGGACGACACTCCGACATCGATGTCCCCTTCATCGACATAGGCGACCGACATATTACTCGAGTTGTCTGATAGTGGAATTCGTTCTTTGAAGCCGTCCCATGAGAATACAAAAAACGAGACCGCGGCGACTGCAATCATTCCTCCGACCCACTTGACGCGTTGTCGTTTCTTGACACTTCCCTGCATCGATTCTTCGACAAACCGATCATCGACTTCCCCCATCAATCGTGCCAGCCGTTTCCCACTCATCGTACCACCCCTTCCGCTATCAAATGACCCCTCAACTCGTTTCGCGTCCGCATGAGCACCATCTTCACTTTGCTGTCGCTCAACTGTCGCGCGTTCGCAATTTCTTTGATTGATTGAAATTGAAAATAGCGGGCCATGAAAATCTGTCTCGTCTCTTGCGGCAACTGTTCCAAAAATCCGTTCAACAAGTCGACCACTTCGCTGTCTTCAATCAGTGATGCCGACAGACAGTGCTCGAGTTCCTCGAGGACGAGTGGAACTTGGCTACCGCCTCGTTTTTTGGCATGTGTCTTCTCATATGTATGAAGCGCGACGTTGCGGACGAGTTTTGCTAAATAGGCCGAAAACCGTCGCGGTCGTGTCGGTGGGATCGCGTGCCACGCTTTCATATACGTGTCGTTCACACACTCGTCGGCGTCTTCACGGCTATGCAAAATATTGTATGAAATCGTGTGGCAATACGCCCCGTACTTCTCCGCCGTCGCCGAAATCGCCTGCTCGGAGCGGGCGAAATATAAATCGATAATCGCTCCATCATCCAACTGAACCCCTCCTTTTCACCTTCATCTCTATAGACCGGGAACGAAACGCATCGGTCACACGTTTCGTAAAAGTTTTTTTGAGCGGCTCTTCACGGCTGGACTCCCCGACTCTCGTTTTTCCTTGAGCAACGTGATTACATCGTCACGGAATCGTGGATGTATCATGCTCAAGTCAAACAGCGCTTGAAGCGCGTTGACGATGACAATGTTGCTCGTCTCGGTGTCGATCCAACCAGTGAGTACACGGACGATGTCGGCCGCCTCTTCCACGGTCCATGCCATCCGTGTCACGAGTTGCGCCAAATGCCACCTCACTTCTTGTTGGGTGGCGAGATGCAGCTGTTGGAACAATGTCGCTTGGTGCGGTCGAAGCAGCTCTGGATGACGTCGCGTCACTTTCTCCACCGCATCCGCGCTCCGCATTCGGACGACAGGACGGTCGTCCGTCAAGCCGGTCATCAATTCCTCGAATCGGTCCGGATTGTCCCCCACGATGTCGACAACCTCGTCGACATGGCCAATTGACCGCAAATCCCCTCCGGTCAATAATTCTCGGATGTCCATTCGCTCACCTCTTTCTTCATTCTCATTTTACAAAAAAAGGGACCCAGTAGACACTGAATCCCTATGCATTCGTATTAGTTATTCTCTTGCTTCAACCGGTCGATGATATTATCCGACTTTACTTTCGAGATGGCGTACAGCATCGAAGCACCGACGATAAGGAAAATCACGACCGTAACGAATAAGATGTCGGCCCACGGCAAGGAGAACGGGGCTTCGAACGTGTTGATTTGCGCGCGGTAGATGAGATACATGATGAGCACACTGATTGGCAGTCCATATGCCAGCGCCTTCACGCCGTAGAAGATGCTCTCATAGTACACCATCTTGTTGAACCCTTTCGGTGTCATCCCGACCGATCGCAGCATCGCGAATTCGCGGCGCCGGAGCGAGACACTCGTCGAGATCGTTTTGAAGATGTTCGCCACCGAGATGAGTGAGATCAAGACGATAAACCCGTAGACGAAAATCGATAACAGCAACAACACTTGCTCTTGTTGCTCACGTTGCTCCGACACGTTGAAGATGTATTGATCCATATTTTGTTCCGCTTCAATCACTTGTTGCGTCGCTTCCGGATTACTCGTGTTCAAGGCGATTGATGGGCTCGATTGCTGCATCAACTGACCGATCGCATCCTCTTCAAACGTCCCTTCTCGGACGATCACATCGAGCCACCCGAGTGAACTCGTCATCACTCCGGTCGGGGCGACGTCGGTCATGGCAGCGATTTTGATTGTTTTAAGCGGTGCCGTCTCATCTGTCGCGTTCTCGTCCCGGAGTTCGAGCGTATCACCAATCTCTGTCTCAATCGTCTTCGAGTTGACAAACTTTTTCTTATCGACGTCTTGATACGATACTTCATCAATCAAGACGGCACCTGGAACGTCGTCGTCTTCAAAGTTGCTAGCAGATGCCCCGATTTGTTTCAAATACGCATCGAAACTCTCATCATCTAATTGATAAAGGGAGACGTAGTACACAAATTTCCCATCGACGAACGTGGACACCAAGTCTTCGTTCTCGGTGACGGCGCTCGGTAACCGTGCTTCGTCGACTACCGCCTGGACGGTCGTGTTCTCGAAGTACGTCCCGCCCGTCACATTATCCAACGTCTCATAGCGACGTAAATCATCCTTGGTGAGATTCGATCCGTTCACGAGGATATCGAACTCGTACGACCCTTGTGACATCTCGAGCGACTGCTCGAGCCGATCCGTGAAATAGCTGACGACCAAAAACAAGACGATACTGATGACGAGCGAGAACACGGTCGCCAAATACCGTTTCCGGTTGCGCTTCGTGTTTTTCAACCCGATCTCCGCCTCTAACCCGAAGATGCGCCGAACGAGTTTCGACGTCTTCACGTTCTTTGACGAAAGTCGCACGTCCTGGGTTTGACGAATCGCGTCAATCGCCGAAATCTTCGAAGCGCGGCGGGCCGGTAGATAACAGGAAATGAAAATCGTCACGCTCGAAATCAGGATCGTCAACAGGAGTGTGAGCGGTGTGACGACGACTTCAAACTTCTCTGTCACGTTGAGCGCTTTCTCAGCAAAGGCGTTGATGAACAGGAACGTGACCCCAATCCCGGTCACCCCGGCAAGAATACCGAGCGGGATGCTGATTCCGCCGATGACGAATCCTTCAAAGAAGACCGAGTTCCGCTTCTGCCGTTTCGTCGCTCCGACACTCGCCAGCATCCCGAGATAGCGTGAGCGCTCGGATACGCTGATGGCGAAGGCGTTATAGATGAGCGAAATCGAACCGATGACGATGACCGTCATGATGATGCCCCCGAACCCATACAGCGTCTTGCGCAAGCCGTCATCATCGGTCACACCGTAATACCGAAGCAACGAAGAGTTATACGCGATGCCTTCAATCTGTTGCTCGCGCATCAGTTGTTTCGTCTCTTCATAAATCGAGCTGTCGACATCGTTCAAGGCGACGAGCGTATCGACGGTCGCACCGTTCAACGCCTTATCGTCAATATATCCGACGACCGTGTAGCCTGGCGACCACGTCGGTTCCCACGCCGGTCGCGTCATCGTGCCGACGACGGTCAACGTCACCGTGTCCTCGACGTTCAATTGTTCCAGAATCGTCTCCCCGTCACGAATCAAGCCGTCGTTTTGCGTCAATACACGACCGGATGCTTCGTCCATGCGCTCGCCGATTTTCAACGTCAACTCGTCCCCGATGTTGTACGTGACTTGCGCGTTTTGACGGATGGCCTCGGAAATGACGACTTCCCCTTCTTTGTTCGGCAAGCGTCCCTCCGTCAAATCGACGGGGAAGTTCTTCAGTCCCGACGTGTTATAGTTCCGGACGTATAGGTACGGTTTATATGCATTCTGCGAATCCGTTAATGCCGCATAGCCGTCACTTGATAGGATGACGTCTTTCGTCGACTCATCCTTTCGAATCGCCTCGACTTGTTCTTCGTTCGTGTTGACATATTTGACGTGCCATTCCCCGTTATCCGCGATGTCTTGGCGAATCATCAGGTCCAAGAACGACGAACCGAGTGTCGTCACGGCCGTGATCATCGACACCGAAATGATGACCCCGATGATGGTGACGAGCGAACGTCGTTTATTCTCGCGCAAATGCCGAAGTGTCATTTTATTGATGATGTTCATGAGCGGACGACCTCGTTCTTCGCAATCTTCCCATCCTCGATTGAGATGATCCGGTCCGCCTGCAACGCAATCCGCTCGTCATGCGTGATGATGATGAGCGTCTGATTGAACTTCTTGTTGAACAGTTTCAGGAGGCTCATAATCTCTTCACTGTTTTGACTGTCCAAGTTCCCCGTCGGCTCATCGGCCAAAATGATGGCCGGATTGCTGATGAGCGCCCGACCGATCGAGACGCGTTGCTGCTGCCCGCCCGACAGTTGGTTCGGCAAATGCGTCAACCGGTTCGACAGCCCAAGGATTCCGAGGATGCGCTCCAAATGGGCGGCATCGACTTTTTGTTCGTCCAACAACATCGGCAGCGTGATATTCTCCTCGACCGTCAAAATCGGGATTAAATTATAGAACTGATAAATCAAACCGATTTGACGACGGCGGAAGATAGCAAGCTGCGTCTCGTCTAACTTGTAAATATCCGTGTTGTCGATTAACACCTGTCCACTCGTCGGCACGTCGACACCGCCGAGCAAATGTAACAACGTTGACTTCCCTGAGCCCGATGGTCCGACGATACAGACGAACTCGCCTTTTTTGACGGTGAACGACACATCATCGAGCGCCCGGACTTCCATCTCGTCTTTCCCGTATATTTTTGATAAGTGTTGCACCTCTAATATGTTCATATCTGCACCCTCCAGTACTTGATCTACTTCGAGTGTACCGAGCGAGTGTGACACGTCCGTGACTCGAAAGTGACTGTTTCGTCACTTAGACGATGGCTTTATAAAATCGAATTTGAAACGCTGTCCCGGCTCCACGTTCACTGCGGACGATCAATTCCCCTTGTTGGCTCGTGATGATGCTGTGCGCCATGGCGAGCCCGATGCCAACACTGTCCTCGCTCGCGTTCATCCCTTTATAAAAACGTTGGAAGATGTAAGGGACGTCTTGTTTCGCGATGCCGCTCCCCGTGTCGCGGATGACGATTTCCGTATAGAGCGTGTTCTCACTGAACTCGATGAACAAGTCGCCTTGTTCCGGTGTATGTTCGACGCAGTTCTTCAAGATATTGATCAGCGCCTCGGTCGTCCACTTCGAATCGCCTTCGAACGTGACGTCGTCCTCACCCGTAATGTGAAGCCGTTGCATTTTGATATCGATCGGTACGAGCATCGGTTCGGTCACGGCTTGAACGAGAGCGGGGACGGACACCGGTTCGCGCTTGAACTGAATCGTCCCGGCATCGATTTTAGACAGTTTGAGCAGCGACGAGACGAGCCATTCCATCCGCTCGAGCTGTACTTGCACGTTATGTGTGAACTCTTGTCGCTTGTCATCCGACAGACGCGGATCGCTGAGCAAGTCCGCCATGACCATCATCGACGTGAGCGGCGTCTTCAATTGATGAGAGATGTCAGAGATGGCATCCGTCAGCTTCTGCTTGTCTTCCTCGAGATGCGTCCCTTGCTCCGACAGCATCTTCGTCACTTTATAGATTTGACTCTTCAACAGACTGAGCTCGCCTTCCCGGTTGTCGCGAACGTCGAGTTTGTAGTTGCCGTTACTGATCTCTTGCAGGTAGCTCGACAGCTGTTCGATTTCGCGATAGCGCCACATCGTGAATCGATATGTCACCGCCATGAATGCAATCGATAAGACGATGACGAGGAGCATCGCTTCGCGCGAGATGAACAGCGTCACCCCGACGGCCAAGCTGATGATCACAAAGACGCTCAGCAAATACATACGAATTTCTCGGTTTCGCAACATGTCAGCGTTCCACCTTGTAACCGATACCGCGCACTGTCTTAATCAAACTCGGTTGTTGCGGGTCATCCTCTAGCTTCTCCCGCAATCGTTTAATATAGACGGTCAGCGTATTGTCATTCACAAAATCCCCGCCCATGTCCCACATCTGGTCAAGCAGTTGGGCGCGCGTCAGCACTTGTCCCGTATGTCGACTGAAGATGAGCAGTAACCGATACTCGAGCGCCGTCAATAAAATCTCGTCTCCGCCCTTTTTAACTTTGGCGTCTTGCGTATTAATTTCGACCGCACCCATTGTAAGAATCGACGAACTTGTTTGTTTCGTGTAACGGCGCAGCACCGACTGGATGCGTGAGATGAGTTCACGGACCCGGAACGGTTTTGTGATGTAGTCATCCGCTCCCATATCGAGTCCCATGACGACGTTGACTTCATCGTCGAACGCCGTCAAAAAGATGACGGGCGTATCCTGTTTTTGCTTCACGAGCCGACACAAGTCATAGCCGCTCCCGTCCGGCAACGATAAATCGAACAGACACAGGTTAATCGTATGGAGTTGTTGTTCGATCAAACGTGTCGCGTCAGCCACGTTCTGGCATAACGTCGTCGTAAATTGTTCTTGCTCGAGTGAATATTGGAGACCGGAAGCAATCGTCCGGTCGTCTTCGACGATTAAAATATGCATGGTGTTCCCTCCTGACTCTTCTTCTCATAATATAGCAGTCTTTTTTCAAGTGAGGAGACAAAACAAAAAACCGAACGAAACGACTCGTTCGGTCAGATTATACTTTTGTCACCCGAAGGCATTCCGGTCGCTCGAACCCGACGTCGCCCAAAAATTGCAGCGCATCAATCGTCAACTCGTCACGCGTGATTGTCTTGACGCTTGGTTCGGTCTGTTCATCGACCCATACTTTCCAAATCTCAACTTCATCCGCTATCTCGAGATGGCCGACGATATACGCAACGAGCTGTTCGGCTCTTGCGTCGGAATAGCGCCAGCGCAATTCCACGACGTGTGGTTTTGAAGAATACGCTTTGACGTTCTCCACGTCATAATAGAGGTCTCGCTTGATTTCAATCTCGTCGAGCTGTTCTTCCGATTCGACGTTCATCAAAATCTTTTCGTCACGATCGAGGTCCTCGTCGTCTGTGAGCATCTCGGGCAAGATGACACCTTTTTTGATGGCTTCGTTGATGGATAAGAACTCGACATATGGATTTTCGACTTCTTTCAGCGGTCGATCGCTAGTCATGAATTGGAATTCACTCATCTTCATTTGCCCCTCTCAGTCTTGTTCTGAAATTTCACGCAGTCCTTTTAACGTACGTAACTTTTGTGTCTGTCGTTGTATCAAATAGGCGATGAACGCGGCAAGCGCAATGTTCGGCCAAATCACCCATACTGCGAATGGACTAATGACATTGATACAGACAGCGATAATATTGACAAGCAACACAACTTGATACAATTGCAACACGCGATTCGTTTTCGCAATCATTGAGTCAAAATCGGAATAGAGATGGAACGGACCGTCTTCAGTCCGTTTTCGTAAAAAAATCCATCGGAACGATGTATCAACGACTTCGATTCCCATTTCATCTAAAAACTCAAGGTACGCTTTTGACCGAGTGTGATTCGGAAGTTCTTCCAGCAATTCGATTCGATACATATATGTGCCCGGTTCGCCTTTACTAAACACGTAACGTCCAATCTTGAATCGTTCTAGCAACCATCCTTGTGCCGCCATCTCATTCAACCACTGCTCTTCTTTTTCATAATCGACATAAACACGATAAACCGTTTTTGTTTTCAAGACTTGTTTTCCCCAATCCACTGTTTTCCGTTTGCGACAAGCTCCTCAAGGCGGACGAGTTCTGCTTCGAGTACCGCTTGCCCCTTCACGGTAATGAGATACTCTTTCTTTCGTCCGTTCACTCCCTGCACCGCCTCAATCCATTCTTTCTCGACTAAGCTGTTCAGTGCCCCGTACAAAGTTCCAGCAGCCAATTGAACGCGACCGTTGCTCAATTCTTGAACCAATTGCATGATTCCGTACCCATGTCTCGGGACTTGTAATGACAGCAGCACATAATAGACTGCTTCCGTCAAAGCGACGTTTCCCAATGGTTTCTTCATGACTCGTCCCCTTTACTTCGTCTATCGATATATCGGCTCCCGATATATCGATTCTATCCTAAATTTTGGTGGTTGGCTACAAGAAAAAAGGGACCCAGTAGACACTGAATCCCTGCAAAAACTTATTCGACTGTCGATGCCACCTCGGCGAGCGCCGCTTCTTCTTTATGGTAGTTCTCGACGAACGCATCAAGATGTGCCCGTACTTCATCCGTCGATTTCGTATCCATGAGCTTCACACGGAGGTCACTCGCCCCGCGGAACCCTTTCACGTAAATCTTGAAGAAACGATGCAAGTTCGAAATCGAACGCGGCACTTCTTCTTGGAACTTATCTTGCAGGTCGAGTTGAAGACGAAGCAAATCGAGGTGTTCTTCCATCGAGTGCTCACGTGGTTCTTTCTCGAACGCGAACGGGTTCTTGAAGATCCCGCGGCCGATCATGACGCCGTCGAAGCCATACTTCTCGACGAGCTCTAATCCCATCTGACGGTCGAGGATGTCCCCGTTGATCGTGATGAGCGTATCCGGTGCGATCTCATCACGCAGTTTGACGATGTCCGGGATCATCTCCCAATGCGCATCGACTTTACTCATCTCGTTGCGAGTGCGCAAATGAATCGACAAGTTGGCGATATCTTGCTTCAAGAGATGCGTCAACCAGTCGCGCCATTCGTCGAGCTTCGCGAAACCGAGTCGTGTCTTGACACTGACCGGGATGCCGCCGGCTTTCGCCGCTTGAATGAGTTCCGCTGCGACGTCAGGACGGAGGATGAGTCCGCTCCCTTTCCCGCGTTTCGCCACGTTCGGGACCGGGCAGCCCATGTTGATATCGAGCCCTTTATAGCCCATCTCGGCCATGCCGATGCTCATCTCGCGGAAGTAGTCCGGGTTGTCGCCCCAAATGTGGGCGACCATCGGCTGCTCATCCTCGGTGAACGTCAAACGTCCGCGCAGGCTGCCTTTCCCTTCCGGATGGCAGTAGCTGTCCGAGTTCGCGAATTCGGTGAAGAAGACGTCCGGTCGGCCGGCGTGGGCGACGACGTGACGGAAGACGACATCGGTCACGTCTTCCATCGGGGCTAGTATAAAGAATGGACGCGGCAAATCGCGCCAGAAGTTTTCGTTCATATAAAATCATTCCCTTTCTTAATCAATCCAACAAAATCACTTCATCCATTCTATTATGGACGGGGGAATGTATCAACTGACAATACTTCCAAATTCCTTTAGCCCCGTCCAGTCTCAATGATTTTGAAGAAATGGGCAAACCCGTCTTGCAACAAGTACTCCAATACGCGATCCGTATGCTCGACCGCGACGACGTTCGTTTGCAGCAACGTCTGCAACACCATCCCATCGATTGCCGCCATCGTCCACGCGGCGACCGCTCGTGTTGAGGGACCATGCTCGACGCCGTATGCCCGCACGAAGATGGCTTCCACCCGACTGATCCAATCCTCGTACTTTTGCTTGAACTTGAGTTGTAGTTCCTCGTTCCCGAGCATCGCCTCATGGGCCAAGTAAAACTGTAATCGATTCTCCGCATCTTTTTTTAATCGGTCCTGCATCCCAGCAAAAATTTCTTGAATGATTTCTTTCACTTCTTTTTGATCTTCAAGAGACACGGTCGCGATCCGGCGAATCTCTCCTAGCCCTTCATCCATCACATCGTACAGAATTGCTTCTTTCGAACTGTAATAATGATAGATGGCACCCGTACTCAGACCCGCTCGCTTGGCAATCCCCCGAAGCGTCGTTCCTTGAATCCCGTGTTCGACGATCGTCGCTCGCGCCGCCTCTAATATTTTTTGCTTTCCTTCGTTCATCATCTGCTCGACGCTCCTCACACAATAATGGCTAATTATATCATAATGATTTGACGGATTTATGACATGTCACTGTGACGTCCCAAACTCGATTGACAACGCTTTCTTAATTTTGTTACACTTTTCACATAAACATAACGAACGTTCGGTATGTTTTAGAAATCATTTTTTCCACTACACTTTAGAAATGAAAGGGGCGTTACGTATGTTCTTCTTTGAATCGATTCCTTGGTACAACGTCGCGATGTGGTTCGTCGTGTTCGGCTTGTTGATCGGGTTGAATGAAATCGTCCGGTCTAGTAAAAAAGCCAGTATCTTCATGTTTATGGTCGTACCGATTGCCTTGACCCCGATTTGGGTCTTCACCGCCGACCCTGAGATCACCTCATGGTTCCATTGGGTGAAAGTGTATTCGGCATTAGCCGGTAGTTTGATTTATATGGTCATCCGCTTCACGGATTATCATAAGAAACATCCGTGGTACCTGATCCTCGTGCCTGGAATTTTAGCGCTCAACATCGCCGAGGCCGTCGTCCGGGAGTTCCAAGTCGGCATCATGGGGTTTGAAGGAATGGTCGACGGGATGGAATACATCTCGGGCGGCTGGAACTATGTGAACGCCGTCGCCGGGATCTTGAACTTGCTCCTCATCTGTGGCTGGGTCGGCATCTTCGCCACATCAGGTAAGAAGAAAGACATGCTTTGGCCGGACCAAACGAAGCTATGGATTGTCGCGTACGGCATTTGGAATATCGCTTACGTCTATTCATGCGCACCGGGCAACGCGTTCTACTCAGGCTTTGCTTTGAACATCGCCGCGACGGTCCCTGTTCTTCTTTGGGCGAAAGGGACATGGATGCAAAACCGTGCCCAAACGCTATCGTTTTGGATGATGTGGGTCATGACGTTCCCTTACTTCTTCGCCGTCGGCAGCACATTTAACGTCAGCGTGTCGTATAATCCGGCAGCGAACTGGACCCTTGCCCTTGTTAGTCTAGCACTGAACGTCGTCCTCGCCGTCTGGCAAGTGACACGGATCGTCAAATACAAACTCAATCCGTTGAAAGACGAGTTGTGGAAAGATACGAACGAGTATAAAGAAATCAACGCGATGCGTGAAGATGCAGTTCCTGAACGGGAAACCGCGATCGGTAAAGTGTTGTAAACAAAAGACGGGCCTCAATGCCCGTCTTTTTGCATGTTTTCGCGTAGTTCTCTAGTAACTTCAACCGACTTCGATCTCGTGGGCAGGAAATAAAGCCGATATCTCGGTCACTCTTTATTTTTTACGGCGTCACTTACGGCGTCACCGTTCATCTCACTCACTCTAAACTCAACTATCCTCTTTATTAATTCGAAAGGAATCGGTTTATCAATCGGAAACTGAACAGAACCTTTTGCACTTTTGTAGTCGGATAACTCATCTTTGAAAGCGTCGATGCCTGCTGGAGTTGGATAAAATCCAATATGATTTTTATATGCTGCAAAGTGCACCAAATTACCTTTTAAATAATACGTGGGCATTTGGTAACTCATATTTTCTTCTGCCTCAGGGGAGATGTCTTTTACTAACTTCCTCAGCGTCTGGAGGATTGCTTGAACCTCAACAGGAAATTGTAAAATGTATTCATCTACAGTTGTCATTTTAGTCTGTTTCATCATTTACACGATCTCCTCATATCCTGTTTTTGACCAACCCTTCCTTGCTGCTTCTACTGGTGCGCCTTACGTTGACTGACAGCGTGCGACAAAACCAGGTTATAGAGATTTGTCGCTCCTATAGGAATCAAATACCCGTCTGCCGGATGTTTCCAAAAACGTATTGTCTTTCGCACACAGAAGTTGATTACCTCGCTTCAGTCTCATTTCTACTTCGGCCATCCAATCCATCAGCGCCCTCCCTCGAGTATTGTTTCCACATCTTGAATGAACCGTTCGACTTCCCGCTCAATCAATTCAGCCAACTGCTCCGGCTCATCAAAATCGGGAGAAGATGTCAATGCGCGCTCAAGAATGGCATCTAGATTTTCATCGTTATGGAAGCCTTGTACTGTTTGAAACGTGGTCGCGTACTGTTCCGACAGTGTCCTATTGCGAGCGGACAACCACACCTCAAAGCACCCTGTACCATGGAGATAGACAACTGCGATTTTAAGCCCTCTCTCTTTCAAAGACGATGTGTTTACCGATACGTAAGACATATCCATATAGCCTGGGTACAGACCGCTCACCTCGTATCCACTCTTCATGAAACGAGATCGCAGGTGCCCTAGAAATTCAAGGATACCTCGATACGCGAGCGGCATGTCTCCTTGTTTGACGGTCGACGTATATGCTTGAATCAACTCAGTCAATGGTTTCAAACCGAGTGCCCTCCTTCGCTGATCAATTTTATAACCCGCCCCCTTCTCCATATGACGTTCAATCGTTATCTTATTCCCTTGTTCACGCTGAATGATTGTTATTCTTTTCAGACATTCGTCAATTGAAACACAGCACTTTCTTCACAAAGCCTCGTCCGCTGCCTTCGAGTTCATACTAATCGCGAGAAGTTGCACACGATTTTATAGTTCGTCGTGTATGATATAATTACTAATAAGTTAATCGAAGTGAAAAGGGTGAGAAAAATGGAGCAGAACTCATATATCGAACGTCAAAAACAAGTAAAATTTGCAGTTGGTATGGCCGCAATCGATGGGGGAAAACCAAGTCCTTTTACACAAAAATTGCTGAATCGATATGAAAAGGGCGAAATCACTTCAGCCCAGTTTAAGCAGGCCATTATGGAGCAGTACACGAAAGCGCGTCAATCGTAATGGATCCTTACGTATACCCCAACACAAATGTGCTTATAAATAAGCTTGGAATTACTGACGAACAACAACTGATCACTGTTGAGGCACAGCTCATCATTGCAAACATATTAGAAATAGAGTCACTCATTTCGGAAGTGAATTTCGATAGTTATCGTTCTTTGCAACAACTCCATCGACATCTATTTAATGAGCTGTATGAGTGGGCCGGTGAATTTCGTTCAATCAATATTTATAAACGTGAACGAATTCTGGACGGTTTGTCCGTGATCTATAGTGATTCCAAGCATGTTCGAACAAACTTAGAGACTATTTTTAATTAGCAACAAGGAATCAAATGGGATTATAAAAATATACGCCTCCCCTGTCTATTTCGCTAAGCTAATGACAGACTTGTGGCGGGTCCATCCTTTCCGTGAAGGGAACACCCGCACTGTTTCTGTTTTTATGAAACTTTTTGCTCAACATCATAATTTGCCTTTTAATGCAGAACTGCTTTCCAATAATGCCGGTTACCTTAGAAATGCACTTGTTATGGCTGCCATCAACGAAGCTCCAGACCCGAGCTATTTACACAGAATTATAAATGACGCTTTGGCCACTGATGTCTCTAACAAGTTGGCAGAGAACGATTCCTCTCCCGAAAAATATCGCACAATTGGATCGTACAACGTTTCTAACTATGAAGAGAAGCCGTTCTCTACAGACTACGATGAATCGTGAGTTCTAGCCCAAAGATTATAAAGGCGCTTTAATTATTAAGGCAATAAAATAGCCCTTAGCTGAACCGTATGAAAACGGAAAAGCTAAGGGTTTTTATTATACTTTTTCCATCCACGCCACCGTCTCGACATGCGCCGTATGCGGGAACATGTCGACTGGTGTCACTTCGACGAGGCGGTAGCCACGGTCTGCGAGGTAACGCATATCGCGCGCTTGCGTCGCGACGTTACACGACACGTAGACGATCCGCTTCGGACTCATCTCGACCATCGTCTCGAGGAACGACTCGGCACAGCCTTTCCGCGGTGGGTCGACGACGATGACGTCCGGGTTGATGCCATCTTTCTTCCACTGTGGCAACACATCTTCCGCCGCACCACACGCGTACGTCACGTTATCGATCTCATTGACGAGCGCGTTCTGTTTCGCGTCCTCGATCGCTTCCGGTACGACTTCGACGCCGTACACGTGCGCCGCTTTCCGGGCGAGGAACAGGCTGATTGTCCCGATGCCGCAATAGGCGTCGACGACTTGTTCGGTCCCGGTCAGTTGCGCGTATTCGAGCGCCTTGCCGTACAATTTCTCCGTCTGGACCGGGTTGACCTGGAAGAACGAGTGCGGGGAAATCGTGAACGTCAGTCCGCCGATCTTGTCCTCGATTGTCTCATGACCGTACAAGAGTTTGTTCGTCGATCCTAAGATGACGTTCGTCTTGTCAGGGTTAACGTTTTGCATGATCGACGTCACGTTCGGGAGACGCTTCAAGATGTCGGCGACGATCTCGTTCACGCCTTTGATTTTCGTCGTCTTCGTGATGAGGACGATCATCAGTTCACCCGAATGGTATCCATAACGGGCCATGACGTGGCGGATGACACCGCGCCCTGTCTTCTCATCATACGCCGGCACATCGTGTGCCGCGAGCACGTCGCGGACGACTTGGACGGCCTCGTCATTGCGCTCGTCTTGGATGAGGCATTCCTTCATCTCGACGATATCGTGCGAACGCGGACGATAGAATCCGGCGACGAGGCGACCGGCCTCGTCTTTGAACGGCACTTGTGCCTTGTTGCGGTATCGCCACGGTTCCGGCATGCCAATCGTCTCGTGGACAGGCACATCGAATTGGCCAAGTCGCTTCAACGCATCGACGACACGGTCCCGTTTTTGGCGGAGCTGGCCGTCATAGCTGAAGTGTTGGAGCTGACAGCCCCCACATTGATAAAAGATCGGGCACGGCGGCTCGACGCGGTCCGCGCTCGCTTGTTTCACATCGATCAAGCGGGCGAACCCGTACTGTTTGTTCGTCTTCGTCACGACGATCTCGACCGTCTCCCCTGGGAGCGCGTTCGGGACGAACAACGTATAGCCGTCGACGCGCGCCACGCCTGCCCCTTCGTGGGTGAGGTCGTGAATGTCGACGTCGAGACGGTCATTCTTTTTCACTGGTAGCATGTGCCTCTCCTTTCTTGAATCAAAATTCCTGTATATACCGTTTACCCGTTCGAGGCGAACGAAAAGCTCGACGTGTGCGCCACGCCGAGCCGACTCATTCTGCTTTCTCGATTGACACGTTGAACAGCTGTTTGATCATCTGTTCGCGCTCATATTGGGCGTTCAGTTCTTCCATCTCGCGAATGCGCGCGTTCGGTGCAAGCACCGTCAAGTGACGGAACAAGTTGCGCATCTCGCCGGTGCATTCCCCGCCGTACTCGCCGTCGATGTTGAGGCTCATCGACTCCGTCGTCTTCATCTTGACGTGGCTCGTCTTGAAATGTTCGACGAGCGGGCTCGTCAAGTGCTCGCCACGGAGCAACAGACGGACGACATGGATGAACTCGAACAAGTTACATTTCCGTAAGATGAACAAGTCGAACAAGCCATCGTTCAATGACGCGTGCGGTGAGATTTTCTCAAATCCGCCGACCGAGTTCGAGTTCGACGTGAGGAAAATCATCACCTCGCCGCTGAACGTCCCTTCGTCATGCTCGAGCTCGATGTACGTCGGTTTGATGAGCGGCAGCTTCTCCATCCCTTTGACGTAGTACGCGAGCTGTCCGAGTGCCGTCTTCAACTTCGATGGCACTTCATAAGACAACTCAGTCATGATGCCGCCGCCGGCGATGTTGATGAAGTAATGGATGTCGCCCTTCTCGCCTGCGATCTCCCCGAGGTCGACCGGCATCTCGAACCCGTCGCAGATGACGTCGAGCGCGCCGACGACACTGAGCGGGATCCGCATCGCCCGGGCGAAGTCGTTCGTCGTCCCGACCGGAATGAGCCCGATCGTCGGACGCGTCTCAAGCGGTGCGAGGCCCGAGATGACCTCGTTCAACGTACCGTCCCCGCCGGCTGCGATAATCAAATCAAACTCGGCCGCGGCGGCCCGAACGGCCTCGAGCGTCGCGTCACCGATCGCTTTCGTCGCGTACGTCGACGTCTCATAACCCGCATCCTCTAAGCGGTTCAAGATGTACGGGAGTTCCCGTTTGATCACTTCTTTTCCTGATGTCGGGTTATAGATGACCCGCGCACGTTTCCGTTGCATATTGATTCTCTCCCTTTGCTCATGTCGAGCGAAAAGCGAGACACAAGTGCCTCGCCGCTTCGTTAGCGTTTGGCAATCTCTTCGTGGAACAAGCCATCGAGGAGTGCCGGGTTCGCCATCCCTTTCGTCTGTTTCATGATTTGGCCGATGATGAAGCCTTTCGCCCGGTCTTTTCCGTTCTTAAAGTCTTCAATCATTTGTGGGTGCGCTTCGAACAACTCGAGGATGTAGCCGCGAAGCAAGTTCTCGTCCGAGATTTGGGCGAGACCGTTCGCTTCGACATACGCTTTCGGTTCGGCGCCTTCCTCGAGCATCGCTGTGAACACGCGTTTGGCGATCTTCGAAGAAATTGTACCGTCTCCGATCAAACGAATCAACTCCGCGAGCGCGCCCGGCGTCAGCTTCATCGTCTCGATCGTCTCATCCGATTTGTTCAAATGCCCGAGCACTTCGCCCATGAGCCAGTTCGCCGCGGCTTTCGGCTCGGCACCAGCGGCCGTCGTCGCCTCGAAGAAGTCCGAGAACTCGCGTGTCGACGTGAGCGCCTTCGCGTCATACGCCGACAAGCCGTAATTGTCCATGTACCGCTCGCGACGCGCGGCCGGCATTTCCGGAAGTGTCGCCCGGATGCGTTCTTTCCACGCTTCGTCGATCTCGAGACGGACGAGGTCCGGCTCTGGGAAGTAACGGTAATCGGCCGCTCCTTCTTTGACACGCATGAGAATCGTCTTCTTCGCCGCCTCATCGAAGCGGAGCGTCTCTTGACGCATGACGCCGCCCGTGATGAGGAGTTTACGATGACGCTCTTCTTCGTAGTCGAGCGCCTTCAACACGTTCGAGAACGAGTTCAAGTTTTTGAGCTCCGTCTTCGTGCCGAACGGCTCTTGTCCGAACGGTCGGACCGAGATGTTGCAGTCGCAACGGAGCGACCCTTCTTCCATCTTGACGTCCGAGACGCCGGCGAACGAGAGCACTTCTTTCAAACGCTCGAGGTAAGCGACCGCGTCTTTCGGCGAGCGCATGTCGGCCTCACTGACGATCTCGATGAGCGGTGAGCCCGTCCGGTTGAAGTCGACGACCGAGTGCTTCTCGCCCGTATGGTTCATCTTCCCGGCGTCTTCTTCTAAATGGACGCGCTCGATGCGGAACCGTTTCATCTCGCCGTCGACTTCGACGTCGACGTGACCGTTAAAGCCGATCGGCTGGTCGAACTGCGAGATTTGGTACGCTTTCGGCGTGTCCGGATAGAAGTAGTTCTTGCGGTCGAACTTCGTGTCGGTCGCGACTTCACAGTTCAGTGCCATCGCGGCCTTAATAGCGAGGTTGACCGCCTCTTCGTTCAATTTAGGCAAAACGCCCGGGTGTCCGAGACAAATCGGACACGTCTGTGTATTCGTTTCGGCACCGTACGTGCGCGAGCAGCCACACCAAATCTTCGACTTCGTGCTCAGCTCGGCGTGCACCTCGATCCCGATGATCGTTTCAAAGTTCATCGTCCGTCCTCCTTAAAGCTGTGGCATTTTGAAACCGCCGTTTGCTTGTTCGAAAGCATGGGCCACGCGGTAGAGTGTTGGTTCACTGTAATGGTTCCCGATGATTTGAAGACCGACCGGGAGTCCTTCTGACAAGCCGGCCGGGACCGAGATGGCCGGGACGCCCGCCAAGTTGACCGGGATCGTCATGATGTCGTTGGCGTACATCGTGAGCGGGTCTTCAAGCTGGTCACCGAGTTTGAACGCCGTCGTCGGTGCCGTCGGTCCGATGATCGCATCGTACTTCTCGAACACTTTCGCGAAGTCTTGCTTCATGAGCGTGCGGACTTGTTGCGACTTCTTATAGAACGCATCGTAGTACCCAGAGCTAAGAGCGTACGTTCCGAGCATGATGCGGCGCTTCACTTCTTCGCCGAACCCTTGCTCACGCGAATACGTGAACACTTCTTCGAGCGCGTCGGCTTCGGCGCGGCGTCCGTAACGGATGCCGTCGAAGCGGGCGAGGTTCGAAGACGCTTCAGACGAAGCGAGCAAGTAGTACGTCGGGAGCGCATATTTCACCGTCGGGAGCGAGACCGTCTCGACCGTCGCACCGAGCGACTTGAGCGTGTCGATCGCTTGTTCGATCTGTTTGCGGACACCGTCCGAGACACCTTCTGCCATGAATTCTTTAGGCAAAGCGAGCTTCAAGCCTTTGATATCGCCGTGAAGCGACTTCGTGTAGTCTGGGAGGTCGACCGTCGATGACGTCGAGTCCATCTCGCAATGTCCGGCGATCGCGTTCAACAAGTAGGCGTTGTCTTCGACGCTGCGCGTGAGCGGACCGATCTGGTCGAGCGACGAGGCGAACGCGACGAGACCGTAACGTGAGACGAGGCCGTACGTCGGCTTCATGCCGACGACACCGCAATACGCGGCCGGTTGACGAATCGAACCGCCCGTATCCGAACCGAGGCTAAAGAGCACTTGGCCGGCTGCGACCGTCGCCGCCGAACCGCCTGACGAACCACCTGGTACGCGGGTTGTGTCCCATGGATTGCGAACGACTTTGAACGCCGAGTTCTCGTTCGATGAGCCCATCGCGAACTCGTCCATGTTGAGCTTCCCGATCGTGACGGCACCGGCGTCATGAAGACGCTCGACGACCGTCGCGTCATGGGCCGGTACGAAGTTCTCGAGGAACTTCGAGGCACACGTCGTGCGTGTCCCTTTCGTGACGATGTTGTCTTTGACGCCAATCGGCAACCCGAAGAGCGGATTGTCCGCTGTCTTCGCGAGGTCGTCCATCCGTTTCGCCTGCTCGAACGCATCTTCGTTGAGCGTTAAAAACGCACCGACTTTCTCATCTGTGCGCTCGATTTGATCGAACGACTCTTTGACGAGGTCCGTCACCGAGACCTCGCCTTCTTTTAATAAGGTATGTAGCTTCGCTACACCGTGGTCGAATAAACTCATGTGGGGCCTCCTTATTCAAAGACGGCTGGGACACGGACTTGACCGTTTTCCCAATCAGGCGCCATCCGTTCGACTTCCTCGCGCGGAAGCGACGGGCGGACCTCGTCTTTGCGTAGTACGTTTTTCAAATCTAGGGCATGGGTCGTCGGGATGACGCCCGTCGTATCAAGCTCATCGAGTTGCTCAGCGAACTCGAGAATTTTTGTCAATTGCTCCGTGAAGTGCGTCACTTCATCATCAGTGATCGCCAGTCGGGCGAGCCCGGCGACGTGCCGTACTTCATCTTCTGTGATTCGAGTCAATCTTCACACCTCCAACATGTTTTCATACATCGCTCCTTATCATACCACTATTTCATAAGACAAAAAAGAAAATCCAATCCGGCAAAAATCAGCTTCATTTTTTACAAACATGGGAAATCTGACCCGAACATTGACTCGTTTCCAAAAACGGCTATTCGATGAACGGCCCAATCTCCTTATGCTTAAAGAGAAGACTGTACATATGGGGAGGATCACTATGTCAATCCGGAATAAACTGATTGCCGCGTTCACCGTCTTGCTCGTCTTGTTGCTCGGCGTGAGCGGTTATGCGTTATACGCCTTGAACGCCTCGAAGGCCGCACAAGAAGACATGACCGTGTCGTGGGTGCCAGGCATGGACCAGATTCATCAAGTCGACAAACAGTTGCTCGAGATACGCCGCCATTTGATTCGACACGCTCTCGTCGAGGACGAAGTGACGAAACAGAACGTCGAACGCGACGTCGAGACGGGCGTCACGATTTTAAAGCAACGGATGAGCGGCTATGAATCGACGATCATCACACAAGCTGACCAAGAACTGTTCGACCAGGCCGAGGCGCAGTGGACGACGTTTCAAGCGAACATCGCCGAACTATTGCGCATCTCAAACGAGGAAGGCCAAGCTGAGGCCGAGGCTTATATCCGCGACACGGCGACGCCGAGTGCGGATGCGCTGTCGAACACGCTCGGCCTTCTCGTCAACTTGAACCGTGACGCCATCATCTCCGACACGGAACAAGGCGAGGCGCTGTTTGAACAAGTGCAGCTCACGCTCATCGTCATCCTAGCCGCCGCTGCCATTTTCACCGTGCTCATGATGCTGTTCATCTTCCGCTCGATCTTCGAACCGTTAAACGAGTTCAAAGTGAAGATGCGTGAACTCGCGACGAGCGAAGGCGACTTGACGACGGCGATTCCGGTGAAACGCCGTGACGAGTTCTCTGGGCTCGCGCGTGACTTTAACCAATTCATCGCCAATTTGAGACAGCTCATCTTGCAAGTGAACGACGTCTCCCGCGGCGTGGCGGCCCAATCGGCGAACACGTATGAAGAGCTGAAAGCGCTTGACACGTACATGACGACGACCGCGGCGACGACCGAGGATTTGACGGCCGGTATGCAACAGACGGCCGCGAGCGCCCAAGAGATGAACGCGTCGGCCTCGGACATGGAACGGACGCTCCATCACATCGTGTCGATGGCTGCTGAACGGAAAGACGAGGCGAAGCGTGTCGACGCCCGCGCGGTCGCCTTGCGCGGCCATGCCGTCGAGGCGAAATCGTCCGCCCTCGACGTGCTCGATTCGACCCGGCACCGATTAGAACGGGCGATGCAAGACGCCAAGGCGGTACGCGAGATCGCGACGCTCACGAACGACATTTTAGACATCGCCGCCCAGACGAACTTGTTGTCTTTGAACGCCTCGATCGAAGCGGCCCGGGCCGGGGAGGCAGGACGCGGATTCGCCGTCGTCGCCGACGAGATTCGTAAGCTCGCCGAGACGAGCCGGACGACCGTCGAGCGCATCCAAGCGATCTCGGCGACCGTGCTCCAATCGGTCGACCATTTGAACGAGACGTCGAGCGAGATGCTCACGTTCCTCGACACGAACGTCGTCAAAGACTACGACCAGCTCGAAGAAGCGGCTGAACAGTACAGCGAGGATGCGGGACGGTTCGAGACGACCGCTTCCGAGTTCGCGGACGCCGCCGCTGAGCTTGAACAGTTGACGTCGAACATGATCTCCGTCATCCAGGACGTCGCCGTCACGGTGAACAACGGCGCCCTCGGCACGCAAGACATCGCTGAGAAAGTGACGCTCTCGGTCGATCGATTCGGTGAATTGAACCGGGCGACCGAGATGTCGCAACAGAAGATGGACGAGTTGAACGAACTGATCGGCCAGTTCAAAGTATAACGACAAGGACGCACTCCCAAATGGGAATGCGTCCTTTTGTCATGCGGCTTGCTGTTTTTCTTTCTTCATTTCAAGTTCAAACCGTTTCGTCTCCGCGACGACGACACCGGACAAGAACAACAACCCGATCAAGTTCGGGATCGCCATCAATCCGTTGAACACGTCCGAGATGGCCCAGATGAGGTTCAAGTTCGTCGTCATGGCGCCTAGTCCGGCGACAATGATGTACATGACTCGGTAAGGTACGATCGACCGCTCACCGAATAAGTAATAAATCGACCGTTCTCCGTAATAACACCAACCGATCACAGTCGAGAAGGCGAAGAAGACGAGCGAGACGGTGACGATCAGTTCCCCGACCGGGCCGAGGAAGTAAGCGAACGACGCTTGCGTCAACTCGATCCCTTGAAGACCGCTCGCGTATTGACCGCTCATGACAATCGTCAAGCCGGTGATCGAGCAGACGATCAGTGTATCGATCAATACTTGCGTCATCGAGACGAGCGCTTGTCGTCCCGGGAAATCGGTCTTCGCGGCAGCCGCCGCAATCGGTGCCGAACCGAGACCGGCCTCGTTCGAGAACACCCCGCGAGCGACCCCGTATCGAATCGCGGCACCGAGCGCCCCGCCGCCGATCGCTTCGGCGCTGAACGTGCTCTCGAAGATGGTCGCGAACGCAGACGGAATCAACTCCGCGTTCATGACGAGAATGGTGAGACCACCGCCGACGTAGGCGAAAATCATGATCGGCACGAACACGCCGACGACTTTCCCGATCGACTTCACGCCGCCAATAATGACGAACGCCGTCAGCACCATGAGCGCGATCCCTGTCACGAGCATCGGTACGCCGAACGACGTGTTGAGCGCGAGACTGATCGAATTCGTTTGGACGCCGTTTCCGATGCCGAACGCCGCGATGGCCGCGAAAAAGGCGAACGTCATGCCGAGCCAACGTTTTTTCAACCCGTGTTCCAAGTAATACATCGGTCCGCCGGCAATCTCGCCCCGCTCATCGACGACGCGATATTTGACGGCGAGAATCGCCTCGGCATATTTCGTCGCCATGCCGATAAACCCAGACAACCACATCCAGACGATGGCGCCTGGTCCACCAAGGACGACCGCCGTGGCGACGCCGACCATGTTCCCGGTCCCGACCGTCGCGGCGAGCGCGGTCATGAGCGCTTGGAAATGGGTGATGTCCCCCCGTTGCTTCTTCTGTTCATCTTTCGTTTTGGGGGTAAACGCTTCTCTCAAGCCGAACCCAAGTCTTGTCACTTGGATGAAGCCGAGCCGGACGGTCAAAAAGATCCCCGTCCCGATCAATAAAATAAGTAAGTGTGGACCCCAGACAAGGTCCGATAACGCTGTCAACCAGTTCTCAAATTGTGCCATCTGTTCGTTCCCCCTATGTAGTGCCGTTGCCCTTCCCATTTTTCAGAACATTCACATACTCGTCAAGTTCTCCCCGCGTCAAATCGGTCGATTACAGCGTAAACAACTTGTCACAAACCGTCTCAAGCGTTCATATACATACGATCACACCGTGCTGAATTGACATCAAATTGTAAACGTCACGCACAAAAAAACGGCCTCCTTTTCAAGAGACCGCCCATCCTTATGAGGTGATGGCCGCGACGACCTCGTCGACGTGCCCTTTCACTTTGACGCTCCGCCATTCTTGTTCGATATAGCCGTCCTCGTTGATGAGGAACGTCGAACGGACGATGCCGTAATACTCTTTCCCGTAATTCTTCTTCAGTTGCCAGACGCCGTAAAGCTCCGACACTTCATGGTCAGCGTCGACGAGCAAGTCGAACGGGAGCTCATGCTTGTTGATGAAGTTTTGATGCTTCTTCTGACTGTCGGCCGAGATGCCGATCACGACGGCACCTTCGAGCTTCGGCATCGCGTCGCGGAAATCGCACGCCTCGGTCGTGCAGCCCGGTGTCGCGTCTTTCGGATAGAAGTACAACACGACTTTTTGGCCGCGGTACTGTTCAAGCGAGATCATGTCGCCGTTTTGGTTCGGTAACGTGAATGTCGGTGCTAACATGTGAATGCCTCCTCAGCCGAACGACGGGTCGACGAGTCGCTCGTCATAGCCGTCGATCGCTTGTTCTAGTTTTTGTTTGAGCGGTTCGAGCACTTCCAAATAGTCGACCGGGTCTTCGGTCGCGGCCGCCTCGCGCAAGCCGTCTTCATTCTCATCATACCACTTCACGTACGCTTCGAAGTACTCGACCATCACTTGTTGGTTCTCCGGGACGGTGAGCGTCTCCGACAGCAACAAGAACACGTTGTTGTCGGCCTCGAGCGCGACGTAGTCGGTCTGGGCGTTGACGCGGTCGTAGATTGGTCCGGCCTCATCTTCCGGTACGTCGGCGAGACGGGCGTTCGCCTCCGGATTGACGCCGTATTCGTTCGCCTCGATGCCTGTCAACAGTTCTCCGACCTCGCCGATCACGTCAACCGGGAGCACCGCCGGGGTGACGACGAGCTTCCAATCATCGCCGTCTTTGATGGCGACTTTCGCCAATCGGTTCGGTAGCTCGTTCCCGTCCCCGTCTTCCATCTCATGGACGATATAGGCGACGTCGCCGGTCTCGTTCACCCAGCCTTCGTAAATGTCACCGGGCGAAAGATCTCGCGCCACCGCTCCCGTAGCCGGGATATCGGTCCGTTCGCCGGCGTAGTCGACCGCGGCGAGCGCTTCGGCATCCCCTGCTTCAAGTGCCTGTTGATACGATGTATAGACGGTCTCGACCGCTTCCGGGAGCGGGCGTTTCGCTTCCTCGGCCGGTTGCTCTTCCCCGTTGCCGCACGCGCCGAGCATCATGACGAGCACGAGCGGAATCATCCACTTCTTCATTTAATCATCCTTTCCCGTTACCTCTCTTGTCCTCATCCTACCATGACTCGATTTCGAGCGAAAACGACACGCTTTTCTGGAAAATTGTTTCACTAGGATTTCGGCTAATTTTCCGATACAATACAGACGTAAGCGCTTAACCGCATAATCACTTTTAAGGGGGAACGAGAATGATTCCATACAAACATGAACCATTCACAGACTTTACAAACAAAGAGAACGCCTCAGCCATCCAAGCGGCGATTGAGAAAGTGAACGGTGAGCTCGGGAAAGACTATCCGCTCGTCATCGGTGGGGAAAAAGTGACGACGGACGACAAGATCACGTCTTATAACCCGGCAAACAAAGAAGAGGTCATCGGCCGCGTCTCGAAAGCGAACCAAGAACTCGCAGAGCGCGCGATGCAAGAAGCACTCACAGCGTTTGACACGTGGCGCCACGTCGACCCAGCCGTCCGTGCCGACGTCTTGTTCAAAGCGGCGAACATCGTCCGTAAACGCAAGCATGAATTCTCGGCTTATCTCGTGAAGGAAGCGGGCAAACCGTGGAACGAGGCGGACGCGGATACGGCGGAAGCGATCGACTTCATGGAATACTATGCGCGTCAAATGCTCGAGCTCAAACCAGGTAAAAAGGTCGAGAGCCGTCCGGGCGAATACAACCGCTATGACTACATCCCACTCGGGGTCGGGATCGTCATCAGCCCATGGAATTTCCCGTTCGCGATCATGGCAGGGACAGCCGTCGCGGCCATCGTTGCCGGTAACACGATCCTCTTGAAGCCAGCTTCAACGACACCGATCGTCGCCGCGAAATTCGTCGAGGTGATGGAAGAGGCAGGTCTTCCGAAAGGCGTCCTCAACTTCATCCCAGGACCAGGCGCTGAAGTCGGTGACTATCTCGTCGACCATCCGAAAACACGCTTCATCAGCTTCACCGGTTCACGCGACGTCGGCTTGCGCATCAACGAGCGCGCCTCGAAGTTGAACGACGGCCAAATCTGGCTCAAACGTGTCATCGCCGAGATGGGCGGAAAAGACACGATCGTCGTCGACGAGTCAGCAGACCTCGAGCTCGCGGCCCAGTCGATCGTCAAGTCGGCGTTCGGCTTCTCAGGACAGAAATGTTCAGCTTGTTCACGTGCCGTCATCGTCGACAGCGTGTACGATACAGTGCTCGACCGCGTCGTCGAGTTGACGAACGAACTCTCGGTCGGAAACACAGAGAAGAACGAACACTTCATGGGACCGGTCATCGATGCGTCAGCGTTCAAGAAGATCACGTCGTACTTTGATGTCGCCAAAGAAGAAGGCCGCATCCTCACGGGTGGTAAAGCGGACGACTCGACAGGCTACTTCATCGAACCGACTGTCGTCGCAGACGTCGACCCGAAAGCACGCCTCATGCAAGAAGAGATTTTCGGACCGATCGTCGCGCTCACAAAAGCGAGCGACTTCAAACAAGCGATCGACATCGCCAACAACACCGAGTACGGTTTGACAGGTGCCGTCCTTACGCGTGACCGCTCGAACCAAGAGTACGCGCGTCAAAACTTCCACGTCGGAAACTTGTACTTCAACCGTGGCTGCACAGGCGCCATCGTTGGCTACCAACCGTTCGGCGGCTTCAACATGTCAGGTACGGACTCGAAAGCAGGTGGACCGGATTACATCCAGCTCCACATGCAAGCGAAAACGACATCTGAGACGTTTTAATCATCAAGTCCGGCTCAACATGAGCCGGGCTTGTTTTATAAGGAGGACTATTCATGGAAACGTTCGATGACTTTTTAGCAACGATTGACGACCCGGAGCGACGCGCCAAGCTGGACGACGTGTTCGACTGGATACGCCAGACGTTCCCCCATCTCGAGGAGCGCATCGCCTGGAACCAACCGATGTTCACTGACCACGGGACGTTCATCATCGCCTTCAGCGTCGCCAAAGCCCATTTCGCGGTCGCCCCGGAAGCGATCGCGCTTGAACAGTTCGCCAATCGCATCAAAGAGTCCGGCTACACGCAGACGAAACAGTTATTTCGCATCAAATGGAATCAAGCTGTCGATCATGAGCTGTTGCACGACATCATCAGCTTCAATATAAAGGACAAGGCGAATCACACCTCGTTTTGGCGGTGAACGCACATCAGGCACGACGGTCGACTCCGTCGTGCCTGTTTTGATTCATCCTAACGCCACATCTAAAATCATCATGATGGTGAAACCGAACATCAACGCCATCGACGCCAAATCCTTATGACCATTCTCTTGCGACCCCGGGATGACCTCTTCGACGACGACAAAAATCATCGCCCCGGCGGCAAAACTTAACGCATACGGCAAGAGCGGCTCCATCATGTAGACGGCCCATACCCCGATCAAGGCAGCCACCGGTTCGACGACGGCCGACAGTTGTCCGTAAAAGAAGCTTTTTCGCCGTGACATTCCTTCCCGCCGTAACGGCAACGAGACGGCTGTGCCTTCTGGAAAGTTTTGAATGCCGATCCCGATGGCGAGGGCGATGGCCCCGGTCAACGAAGCCGATGGAAAGTCAGCCGCGACCGCGCCGAAGGCGACACCGATCGCCAATCCTTCCGGGATATTGTGCAACGTGATCGCCAACACGAGCAACGTGCTTCGCTTCCGTTTTTCTGGCCGGATCCCTTCCGCCTCTTCCATCGAGGACGTCGGATGTAGGTGGGGTAGCAACTTGTCGACGCCCCACAAAAAGAGCCCGCCTAACAAGAAACCGATTGTCGCCGGCAACCAAGCAGGCAAGCCGTCCTGTCCGGCCATCTCAATCGACGGCGCAAGGAGCGACCAGAAACTAGCCGCGATCATCACCCCACCGGCAAACCCGAGCATGCCGTCCATCAGCCGTTGGTTGATTGACTTCGTCGTGAAGACGACCGCCGCCCCGAGCGCGGTCATCCCCCAAGTGAATAACGTGCCGATCAAGGCTTGCATCGCCGGGCTCAGTGACACGAACCGTTCGACCATCGCTGTCGCCCCCGTCTTCTCCGTCATGTCCTTTCCTTGTCCTTTTCCACCGCTTCAATCGAACGTAACCTGTTACCATCAAAAAACAGGAGAGCGAGACGCTCCCCTGTTTCTTGTACTCGATCCTTCCCTTAAAACGAGCGCATCAAGTTCGCCATCTCGATGGCCGACGTCGCCGCTTCCCAGCCTTTGTTCCCGGCTTTCGTCCCGGCCCGCTCGATCGCCTGCTCGATTGTCTCCGTCGTCAAGACGCCGAAGATGACCGGCACTTCCGACTGATAGCTCGCCTGGGCGATACCTTTCGCCGCCTCGTTGCAGACGTAATCAAAGTGCGGTGTCGCCCCGCGGATGACGGCGCCGAGTGTGATGACGGCGTCATACTTCTTGCTCATCGCCATCTTCTTCGCGACGAGCGGGAGCTCGAACGCCCCTGGCACGAACGCGAGCTCGACGTCTTCTTGTTCGACGCCGTGACGCTTGAGCGCGTCTTTCGCCCCGTCCAATAAGCGCATCGTGATGAGATCATTGAACCGCCCGACGACGATCCCGACTTTTAATCCTTTACCGACCAAGTTACCTTCAATTGTATGCATCATGTGTTTTCTCCTCCAAAGTGGTTCATTTTTTGTTGTTTCGTCAATCGATATTTCTCATTCGCCGCATGCTCCCCGACGATAATCGGTACCCGTTCGATGACGGTGATCCCGCACGCTTCGAGGGCGTCGACTTTCTCCGGGTTGTTCGTCATGAGCCGCACCGTCGTCACGCCGAGGTCACGTAGCATCGCCACGCTGACACGGTAGTCACGAAGATCGGCATGCAGGCCGAGCGCGACGTTCGCCTCGACCGTGTCGAGCCCGCCTTCCTGCAATTCATAAGCCTTTAATTTATTCAACAGACCGATGCCGCGGCCTTCCTGACGCATATACAAGACGACACCGCCCTCGGCTTCGATCGTCGCCATCGCCATGTCGAGCTGTGGTCCGCAGTCGCAACGGTACGAGCCGAACACGTCACCGGTCAGACACTCTGAATGGATGCGGACGAGCGGGACGTTGCCGAGCTCACCTTTCAGTAACGCGACGTGCTCTTCCCGGTCGAGGACGTTCCGATAACCGATCAGTCGGAAGTCCCCTTTCACCGAGGGGAGCGATACGTCCGCCTCTCGACTGACGAGATCCGTCTCCATGTAACGGACGAGCGCCTCGATCGTGATGAATTTCAAGTCATGACGTTCCGCGACGCGTTCGAGGTCCGGCACCCGTGCCATCTCCCCGTCCTCGCGGATAATCTCACAGATGACGGCGACCGGCTCACTGCCGGCGAGACGGGCCAAATCGACCGACGCTTCCGTATGACCGCGTCGTACCGAGACGCCGCCTTTTTTGGCGATGAGCGGGAAGATGTGGCCCGGACGTTGAAAATCGGCTGGACGGGCGTTGATGTTCGCGAGCTCGCGCACTGTGTGGGCCCGTTCGCTCGCTGAGATGCCCGTCGTCGAGTCGATATGATCGACACTGACGGTGAACGCCGTTCCGTGCGGGTCGGTGCTATTCGCGACCATCGGCTGTAAATCGAGCCGGACGGCGACTTCTTCAGCGAGCGACGCACAGACGAGTCCCTTTCCTTCTGTGATGAGGAAATTCATCGTCTCAGCCGTCATCTTGTCAGCGAGGACGACGAAGTCGCCTTCGTTCTCTCGGTCCTCATCATCGACGACGATGATCGGACGCCCCATCTTTAAGTCTTCTACCGCTTCTTCAATCGTGTGGAACATCACCATCCCGCCTTTCCATATCCTTGCGACGCCAGTGATTCGAGCGTCATCGGTTTTTGATTCACTAGTTTTTCCATATATTTAGCCAACATGTCGCATTCTAAATTGACCGCATCACCCGCCTGCTTCATCCCGAGCACCGTCTCACTGTACGTATGCGGGATGAGCGACAACGTGAAGCCGCGTTCGGTGACATCGAACACCGTCAAGCTCGTCCCATCGACCGAGATCGAACCTTTCGGGACGATGTAGCGGAGGAGCGACGGCTCGCAGCTGATGTCGACGTAGACGGCGTTAGCGAGCGACCGTTTTTTCACGATGCGCCCGACACCGTCGACATGCCCCGAGACGAAATGCCCGCCGAAGCGTCCATTCGCCGGCATCGCCCGCTCCAAGTTCACGCTCGTGCCGGGACGGACCCCGTCAAGACTCGACGCTTTGAGCGTTTCCGGCATGACGTCGACCGAGAAACTGTCACGATCGAACGTCGTCACGGTGAGACAGATGCCGTTGACGGAGATGCTGTCGCCGAGTTTCACGTCTTCTAACACGACTTTCCCGCTCAGCGTGAGCCGTAACGAGGGGCCGTTGCGTTTCACTGCTTTCACACTGCCGATTTCTTCAATGATTCCCGTGAACATTTGCCTCCCCCTTTCGCATGACGAGCTTCACATCGGTGCCGACTGTTTTGACAGTTCGGACCGTGAACGAGTCGATCGCATCGAGCGGACCGGTTTGATTCGACCGGTACACCCCGCCGTTGCCTCCGAAAACGCGCGGCGACTGATACATGACCCATTCGTCGACGAATCGTCCGTCGAGGAACGATGTCACGAGCGTCGGGCCCGCTTCGATGAGGACGCGACCGACACCGCGGTCGTACAAGTCCTGTAAGACGAGATCGAGCGTCGTGTAGTCGGCGAGCTCGACACCGCGTTCCGTGAACGCGTCGCGCTTCGCTTCGTCGTCGCACATCGTATAAACGAGCACCGGGATGTCGGGTGCCGTTCGGACGAGCTGACTCGAGAGCGATGTGCGCAAGTCGCGATCGAGCACGACCCGGAGCGGTTTCGTCGTCTCGCGGTCGAGCCGGACCGTGAGCGCCGGATCATCGGCGATGACCGTGCCGACGCCGGTTATGATGGCGTCCACCGTCGCGCGCAGTTCGTGGACGTCTCGTCTTGCCTCGGTTCCGGTCACCCACTTGCTGTCACCAGAATCGAGCGCGACTTTCCCGTCGAGGCTCGTCGCCGTCTTCAAGACGACGTATGGACGTTTCGTCTCGATCGAGCGCAAGAATGCCGGATTGAGCGCCCGTGCCTCACTCTCGAGCAGACCGACTTCGACATCGATCCCGGCCGCTTTCAAACGCTTGATGCCGCGTCCCGCGACGAGCGGGTTCGGGTCTTCCATCGCGATGACGACCCGTCTCACGCCTGACTCGACGAGCAAGTCGGCGCACGGCGGCGTCTTGCCGTGGTGCGAGCACGGCTCGAGCGTGACGTACACGGTCGAACCGTATGCGGCTGCGCCGGCCATGCGGATGGCGTGCACTTCGGCATGCGGTTCCCCCGCCTTCAAATGGGCTCCGAAGCCGACGATGCGGCCGTCTTTGACGACGACGGCCCCGACGTGCGGATTGACGCCGGTCGACGAAGCGAACCCGGCCAATCGAATGGCATGTTGCATGTACTGTTCCATAGTCTCCCTCCTTGTTTCGTACAAACAAAAAGACCTTAAGGACATGTCCTCAAGGTCTCGGTGGGAGTTGTCAGTCGTCATTTGGGCAAGCCAAATAAGCGTTTTCTTTACAGAAAAACGGACGACAAACTACAGGTCACATGGACCTGTCGATTTTCCTTCTCCCATCCAGACTATACTGTCGGCTCTAGAGTCTCACTAGATCCACCGTTCGCACACGTGCGCCCGGGTCACGGACTTAAGGCGTTCGCCTATCACCGCCGGTTGGGACTTTCACCCGACCCCGAAGGAATATTTGTTTGTACGCCCTTACTTTAGCGCAAAAAAGAACGGAAGGCAAAGGGGAAAGTGCAAAAAAAAGCGTCACTCCGAGGAGCAGCGCTTCAAATCAAGCCAAGAAGAGGACGACGAGAATCCCGACGGCCCAGCAATAGAACGAGAAATACTTGAGCTCGCCTTTCGCCATAATATGTTGGAACCATTTGAGCGACACGGCCGTCAACACGTACGAGGCGATGAACGCCAAGATGAGCGGACCGAACAGCTCACGCGTCGCCGGGTCGGTGAAGAGCACCGGACCGTCCAACACGATCGTCCCGAGACTGACCGGGATGAACATGAAGAACGAGAACCGGAGCGCCGTCTCTTGTTTGATGCCGAGGAGGAGCGCCATGACGATCGTCGCTCCCGAGCGGCTGATCCCCGGGATGAGCGCGGCCGCCTGGGCGAGACCGATCAAGATGGCGTCACGGAGCGTGATGCCGCCGTCGCCTTTGCTTCCGCGCATGTTGCGGATGAACCAGAGCGCGAGACCGGTGATGATCAACGTATACCCGACCGTCGCGACGCCGCTGAGCGCCTCGCCGATCCAGTCCCCGAAGACGACACCGATCACGCCGGCCGGCACGGTCGCGACGAGCAACAGCCCGATGAACTTGACGTCGACCATCGTGTCATCGCTGCGGTCTTTCTTGAACAAGAACGTCCAAAGACTCACGACGAGACGAACGACATCTTTCCGATACACCGTCAAGACGGCGAGGAGCGAGGCGAAGTTGACGAAAATCTCAAACGACAACCCCGGCAATTGAATGTTGAGCAACTCTTGGAAGATGACCAAGTGACCGCTCGACGAGATCGGGATCGGCTCGGTGAACCCTTGGATCATCCCGAGCAACAAATAAAATAACCATATTGTCATATCATATTTTCCTCTTTTCTTTTTTCACTCAATGCGGTTATTTTAGCAGACTCCGTCTTGCGCTGACCACTCTTTGAAAAAAATCATATATTTTAAAAACTTTTATTGATTAGTCTGAAAATTAAATTTATTATAGAAGAGTACTCAACTGGTGCGACGGTGATGACCCCATTGCCCAGTTGGGTACTTTTTTTGTAAAAAATATTACATTTTACCTACCATAAAACTTTTTGTTTACATTTGAACCCATTTAATATTAAATTTGTAATAGAACTGTTACCATTTTTTTCGAACGTGAGACCCGACCTTAGACCTAGTTCTTTTTGCGACGGTCCGAAAAAACTTGTGAAATCCGCTTATAAATTGTAAAAACTGGCCGATAGTATGATTGTAGAAGCAATTTCGTCATCTTTGTCGGTTCAGATATGAGTCCATGGAAGGAGGAACCATCATTGAGTCAAACGCTATCCACTAAATCCCACCACTTGTCCACCGAACAGCAGAGGATGATCCACTGCATTCGCCTCCTCGGTGACTTGCTGAAGGAACGTCCGCGCCGCTCCGTCTATCGCCGTTTCGCGATGGAACAGAATTGGCCGTCTCCAGAGTCAATCATCCGTCAGTTCGGGTCATGGGCCGAGGCGCTCGCCATCGCCGGTTACGAGTGGCACGGGGAAACGACGGTCGAGCTCCCGGATAAGATGCCTAAGTACACACGTGACGACATCATCGAGACGCTCGCGCTCTATTCGCGTGACATGGGATCGATCATCACGCTCAAAAAGTATCAGGAATGGCGGAAGCTTCATCCGAAAGCGCCGAGCCATTACCATATCGTCAAGACGTTCGGTTCGTGGCACGATGCCTGCGCTGAAGCCGGTCTTGAAGCGAGCGTGACGTATTCGAAGTCGGAGCTCTCGAACGCGCTTCGAGAGGCGATTCACGAGATGGGCTTCTCACTTTCCTTCGAGGCGTATCGCGAATGGGCGAAGCGGAACAACAAGCCATCGACGAAAGCAATCTTGCATCGCTACGGTTCTTGGTCGGCCGCGATCCATGCGGTCGAATCAGAAATTTTTAGTTCGAAATTATAATCCATCATACAAAAAGGAGAATCCCAGCGGATTCTCCTTTTTTCATTGGATGCGTTCGGTCGACGTATCGCGGTAATGGGCGACGCGGTCGCGGCCGTTGAACTTCGCCCCGACGTACATCGCCCGGTCGGCGTTCCGGAGCACGGTGTCGAGTTCTTCGTACTCATGGATCGTCTCGACGCCGATGCTCGCCGTCACGTTGATCCGCACTCCTTCCGTACCGAACGGATGGGCCTTTAGCGCCTGGCGAATCTTCTCCCCGGTCAAGATGGCCGCCTGTTCGTTCGTCCGCGGGAAGACGAAGACGAACTCTTCTCCGCCGTACCGGGTGACGAGGTCCCCGGTCCGGACGAGCCTTGTGAATAGTGCCCCCGCCTCGATCAACACTTCGTCGCCGAACGCATGTCCATACGTATCGTTCACCGCCTTGAAGTGGTCGAGGTCGACTAAAAAGACGGACAGCGGGTAAGACGCGACGTCATTCATCCGCTCTTTCGTCCAGCGCCGGAGCGCCCGTTGGTTCGGGAGAGCGGTGAGCGGGTCGGTCAAACTCTCATGTTGCAACCGGTCACGTTCGTCGATTCGCTCGAGCGACCACGACAACGTCTTCAACAGACGATGAATCTCGACAGCGAGCGCTTCTTCGTACGCCCCGTTCGCCGTCGTCGAGATCATGCAGCTGACGGCGTTCGTCGTGCTGCGCACCGGTTGGATGACGAGTGCCGATTGATGGAGTTCGGTCTGATGTACCAACAGCTCCGGATGCCACTCATGGAGCGAGTCATAGAGAAAGTACGTCTCCCCTGCGTCACGATGCCGTTCGAGCGTATAGGCGTCCGGCACGGCGCGGTCGGCGCGGCCGGTCATATCGTAAAACGTGCGGCTGCCGTCACGGTTGACTTGGAGCCAGCCCCGTTCCACTTCGACGATTTCCCGCAAGCCGTTCCAAAACTTCTCGATCAAGAGCGTTTCGCTGTCGACACGGTAGAGCTGTTCTTTCAATCGTTCGATCTGGTCGATTTTCGTTTGCGTCTCCTCGGTCTCCGTCGCTTTCGACAAGCTCATCTTGAGGAGCGACAACAAGAGGAACGTGGCCATCAAGCCGACGTAGCCGAACAGTTGATACGCCTCGATCGCCACCATCGTGAACAACAGCTCGAGCGAGACGACGAGCCAGTCGAACCGGAGCAAACGCCACATGATCGGAAGCGGGATGCGCTCCCCGATCAAGAATCGGGACAAGACGAAACTGAAGCCGAGGACGAGATAGAGGACGGCGAAGAAGGCGAGTAACGCCATCCCTTGTTCGAGCAAATGTACGGACGGGCCGATTTGTCCGTCGAGCCGCAAGTAGACGAGTCCCGGAATGAGGAGGATCATCGCCTCGATGAGCGTGTTCAGCGGATAGAAATGAAGGAACCGCCGCCGTCCGACCCGTTTCGTGAACGAGCGCGCTTGAAACGTCAACAGCAACAATTGGCCCATGATGAGCGCCGGGACGAGCCCGTAGAAGAAGAACGTCATGAAGACGAACATCTCGTGGAACGTGAAGTGAAGATGTCGGCGCTTGAGCGGATTCATGACGAACAAGGCGCCGAGTGTGTAGATGAACCAGAACAGCGTCCATTCGAACGCCCCCATGCTCTGCCATGTGGAATAGATGATTCCGGCAAAGACGAGCGACCACGACAACCAACTGCGTACGAGATACTTGCGGAATCGCATCGCCTTCCCTCCTTTTTTGTTAGCATTCTTTAACAGTATGAAGGGTTTTGGTGAAAGATTCCAGCCGTTGTTTGAAAGTTGTGACAATGAAAAGACCGTGGCGCGAGCCACGGCCAGACGTTATTTCGCTTTCAAGTACGAGATGCCGATTGAGCCGGATCCGGTATGGGCCCCGAGGAGCGGTGCGAGCGTGTCGACGCGGATCGGCACGTCGTCGCCGAGTTGCTGCTTCCACGACTCGGCCAGCTCCGGCACGTTGCCATGGAAAATCGAGACGTTCGTACATTCCCCTGACGCGATGGCGGCGCGAATCACTTCAAACAAGTGAGCTTGCGCTTTCTTGTACGTCCGTACCGTCTGATACGGGACGATGAGCCCGTCTTCGAAGCGGAGCACCGGTTTCAACTGGAGCATGTTGCCGATGAGCGCCTTCGATTTCGAGATACGGCCGCCTTTTTGCATTTGCGTCAAGTTTTGAATCGTCAACTCGATACGGACGTCTTCGACACGTTCTTTCATATAAGCCTCGACGTCTTCTAACGCATCTCCGCGCTCGACGCGCTCAATCAATTCCTCGAGCAACAGCCCCATCGTGTAGATGCCTGCGCGCGAGTCGATGGCGAGCAGTTTGAACTCGGCGATCTCGGCGCCTTGCACGGACGCCGAATATGTGCCGCTCAAATCAGACGACAAGTGGACGGCGATGCCCATGTCGTACGTCTGTTTCAACTCTTCGTAGAGCGTGACGAAGTCCCCGATCGCTGGCTGGCTCGTCGAGACGCGCTCGCCCGCGTCGATCCATTCGTATACCGTCTCGGCGTCGACTTCGATGCCGTCCTTATAAGGTGTATCCCCTTTGACGACGTAGAGCGGGACGATGTGGATGTCGGGATGTTGTTTGATCGAATCCGGGAGGACGACCGTGCTGTCCGTGATGTAAGCAATTTTCATAGTTAAACTCTCCTTCAATCAAAATTAGTACCTGGTAATATTATTTTATCACATATGAAACGGTTTCACTATTTTTTGAAAAATGTACCCGTCTTCCAGAAATGTTCAAACGTACCGGACAGGAAGCACCGGGAAACGGGTACATAATTAGCAACGGCCAAAGGAGGTTTTTCCCATGATTCGACTTGAAAACGTCCATAAAGTGTATAAAACGGGAGACGTCGAGACCGCGGCGTTGAAAGAGATCGATTTGACGATTCAAGACGGAGCGTTCGTCGTCATCTTAGGACCGAGTGGCAGCGGCAAGAGCACGCTCTTGAACGTCATCAGCGGACTCGACACGGTGACGTCCGGGAAGATCACGTTCGATGAGACCGTCCTGACCGACCTCACCCCGGAACAGATGACGGCGTTTCGGCGTGACCATCTCGGCTTCATCTTCCAGCAGTACAACCTGCTTCAAAATTTGACCGTCTATGAGAACATTCAAATCGGTGCCGATTTATCGAGCGAACCGCTGGCGATCGATGAACTGCTCGAGCAAGTCGGTCTACAAGGCGCGCGTGACAAATATCCGTATCAATTGTCCGGCGGGGAGCAACAGCGCGTCTCCGTCGCAAGGAGCCTCGCCAAAAATCCGTCCATCGTCTTTTGTGACGAACCGACCGGATCGCTCGATGAGGACAACTCGAAGCGTGTGCTCGAGCTGCTCGAACGGTTGAACGAGACGTATGGCAAAACGATCGTCGTCATTACCCACAACACCGGGATCGGTGCGATGGCCGACGACGTCATCAAGATGAACTCCGGGCGCATCGTCGAGTTGACGCACAACCCGGTTCGACAAGCCGCTCACGACATCCATTGGGGGTGAGACCGATGTCGTATAAAAACGTATGGAAGACGCTCGCCGGCAAATGGATGCAGCTCGTCGCCATCGCCGTCATCATCGTCATGAGTTCGCTCACGTACACGATGATGTTTTATGGCATCAGCGGCATCGAAGTCCCGACCGAAGACTATTTACAGTCCTCCAACCAAGAGGACTTCGCCGTCGAGATGTTGAACCGCGTCACCGAGGAAGAAACGGGCGACCCCGGCATCGCCGCCCTCGTCGCCGACGGCACATACACGCTCGCCGACTTGAAACGGCTCGCCCCGGACGCGTTCGATGCACTCATGGAGCGACGCATCGAGGCGGTCGCACAACAAATCCCTGACGCCACGCTCGAACTGCGTTCGTTCAAACCGATCTCTTACTCGTTCGAAAACCAGGAACACCGCGGCCTGATCTTAAAAGAAGCGGACACGATCAACTTGTCCTATCTTGAGGAAGGTTCACGCCCGAGCGCCGACGATGAAGTCGCCATCAACGCCAAATACGCCGAAAAGAACGACATCGCGATCGGCGACACGCTCGACTTCGGCACCCCGTTCACGGTGAGCGGGTTCGTCTTGTTCCCGGACTATACACTCCCGCTCTTTGACGACAACTTCTTCAACCTCGACGCCGGTACGCAGACGCTCCTCCTCATGACGGATGAAGCGTACGAGGCGACCGTCGCCCCGGAAGCGTTCCGGATTGCCGGCGTGACGGACAGCGACGTGCCCGACGTTGATTTGCCTTTCGTCATCTCGGTCATGGAAACCGAGAACATCATCCGGAGCGGGGCCATCTATAGCGAGATCTCGTCCGGGAAAGCGATGGCGCTCGGCTTGAGCCTCTTCATCGTCTCGATCGCCGTCATCATCGTCGGAATCCTCATCTCGAACATGCTTGAAGCCGAGCGCGGACAGATCGGGCTGTTGAAAGCGCTCGGTTATAGCCGACGCCAAATCGCGCTACCGTATTTAGTACTCATCTTGCTGTTCGCGACGATCATGCTCGTCATCGGCTACTTCCTCGGCCTCTATTTCGCCGAGCCGCTCAAAAACTTGTATCTCGATTTTTACTTGTTGCCGTCCATCACAATCGCCCAAAGCCCGCTCGTCTTCTTGACGGCCGTGTTCGCCCCGCTCCTTTTCTTCGCGCTCGTCGCCGGGGCCGTCATCTATAAAATCATGGGCGAGAGCGCCCTCGCCCTCCTGTCTCCTCGGGATAACTTGTCGCTCAATCGGCTCAGCCGCATCGTCAGCCGCTTGTTGCGTCGCGCCCGCGGCAAGACGAAGTTCAAATATTTATACGCCGTCAAGAGCACCGGCAGTTTCATCATCTTCTTTTTCGGCATCTTGTTCTCGACGCTCCTCATCGTCTTCGCCCTCATGATGAACGGGGCCGTCGATCGGATGACGGTCGGCGGATTGAACGAGGCCCGTTATGAGTATGAGGCGTACACGACGACCCAACCCGAACTGTTAGCAGGCCAAGAACCGTTCCTCACCTATCCGTTCGCGTTCGTCGACGACAAACTTGTCACGCTCAAAGGACTCGATGACGATAATACGCTCTATCAGCTGCGGGACCGGTCGGGAGATGTGTTGACCGTCTCACAAGACGGCGTCATCGTGTCTGAACCGCTCGCGTTGAAACAACGCCTCGCTGTCGGCGACACGCTCGACGTCTCGTTCGATGGGGAGAAAGTCTCTTACAAAATCGTCGGGATCGCCGACGACTTCTCCGGTGACATCGTCTACTTGCCGCGGACCGAGTTGAGCGAGACGTTATCAGATGGCGCCTCCCGCGATTTGTTCAACGGGATTTATGCGATCGAGCGTCCGAGCGGGTCGGACTATCCGACGATCTTGTCACGCCAAGGCATGATGGAGCAGTCCGAGTCCATTAACGAGTATATGAACTTGATGATGAACGTCATGATCGGCGGCTCCGCCTTGATTGCGTTCAGTATCCTGTTCGTTTTGACGGCATTGACCGTCGAGAAGAACTATTACGTCATCTCGCTCTTAAAAGTGATGGGATACAATCGGCGCGAGGTCCGTTCGATGATTCTCGACAGCTATTTCGTCTACGCGCTCGTCTCGGCGCTCCTCAGCATCCCGATCGCGATTTTGACGCTGCGGCTCATCGTCCTCGTCTTCGCCGAAGATTACGGGCTCGTCCTCCCGCTCGAGTTCGAATGGCGATACGCGGTCTACACGCTCGCCGCAGTCACGATCCTCTTCTTCGCGAGCACGTTCGTCAGCCGAAGAAAAATCGACCAAATCCCGCTCCAAGAAGTATTGAAGACATATCAAGAATAATTTGCCTCGAAATAGGGCATAATAAGAGAAGAGACCGGGCCTCTCTCAAGAGAGGCCCAACTATTTAGAAGAGGATGATTCATATGAACCGTACACAAGTGTTGCTCGCCATCCCAGGAAACTGGTCATCGGCCGAGGCAGTCAACGAACAAATCAGTTTACATAGCGAAGGCTACACGATGGCAGGCCTGCTGTTGCTCGAAGATGAGACCGGCAAAGCGTTCACGGTCGAAGTCATCGAACGTGACCCGGCGCTCGCCGAGGCGATGATTCATGCGAGCACGAGCGGCTTCACGCCGAAAGTCGCGAAAGGACTCGCCCGTCACACGCACATCGTCTACTTGATCGTCGACGTGAACGACGTGTCCGACATCGCGGCGGCCCGTCGCGCGGCGAACGCGCTCTTGAACGCCGGCGGACTCGGCGTCATGGTCGAGACGGCAGGCGTCGCCTACTCGAAAGATGAGTGGCAAGAGTCGAAAGAAGAAGACCTCGCCCTCGACTATTCGCTCCTCACCGCGATCACGGAAGAAGAGACATCGTACATGTCTTGGGGCATGAAGGCGTTCGGCCAAGCCGACGTCGCCGTCCCATCGACGATTGAAGTCGAAGACGCGATCCACGTCATCCACTCGTTCAACTTCCACTTGATCTCAGGCGGCTCGATGTTCGGCGACGGCGACAGCTTCGCGTTCGAGGACGGCAAGTCGTTCACGGTCGAGATGGGTGAAGACGAGCGGACGTCGATCGACAACTTGCTCCACAACCCGTTCGGCTTGATTTACCTCGTGCCGCAAACAACTGAAGGCTAAGCAAAATAATCGATAGAACAAAACAAGAGCTCACGGACTTTCGTCCGTGGGCTCTTGTTTCGGTTGTGCCGGCATCTGAAGCGGCAAGAAATAATGGTCGCACCCTTCCCATCCTAACTGCCCGCTCAACAAATCGAACGACGTGCGGAAGAAGGACTGGACGTCCCCATCCGCTGCGTCCTCGAGCGACAAAAAACATTCGCTCAGCGAGGCGTCGAAGTAAGCGGATGCGGGTTGGAGACGCTCCGACGGGAGTTCCGTGTATTGGAACGGATACGGCAAGATGAAAAACGTCGGCACGTCGACGGACGCATCCCCGAGCCAAAAACCGAACTCGATCATCGGCTCGTCGAACGCCGCCTGTTCGATGACCAACTCTTTCAGGAACGGTTCATGTGCGTTATAGACGATGAGCGACGAGACGTCGAACGTGCCCCAAAACAACGCCGGCATCACTTTCCGGCACCGGAGCGGGGCGAGGAACACGGCTTGCTCCCGCGCCGCGTATTGGAACAGGCGAACACCTTTCTGTGCGGCGACGGCGTCATAGGCGAGCGGCGTCTCGTCCCGGTCGAGCCACCACGTGTCGCGCATTTCTTGCGATTTCGGGTTGATGGCGACCGTGACACCCGCTGCACGAAGCGGGTCGAGGATCGCCTCGTAATAGGTGTGAATCGACGTCCCTATCTCGAGCGGGATGACGGTCGTGTCGGTCTCGATTCGCACCGTGATCACCGAGGCGAATACATCGACCTCAACTTCAAACAACGTCTCCCCGCTAAAGAGCGGTCCGGTCGAGAAGCCTCTCACCGTGAGCGGCAACGTGACGTGAGCCCATTGCGGTTGTTGCGGGGCCAAGGCAAGCTTGAGTTTCCCCATGATTTGTGACACGAGGTGGAGCGTGAGCTTTGTATCCGCCCATTCCGAGTGGCGTAGCATGTCCATGTTGCATTCCCTCATTTCTCCGATGACCGTGCGACAAACAAAAAATCCACAGACGGGTGTCTGTGGATCATTCACGCATCTGTTGAAGACGCTCGAGCTGGTGCGCCAATTCGCCGATTGGGACGAACCGGGCCCGGCGTAGCATCTCTTTCCCATCTATGAAGTACAGAACGACCGGTACCGTGAAAATCGAATAGGCGCCGGCGATGTCCGGCACCTCGTCCGAATCGACCGCGACAGACGCAATGTGAGGAAACGCCGTCAGCATCTCCTCGACTTGCGGTTTGAGCGCGTGACAGACGCTGCAACCCGGGTGCGAGACGTAGACGAGCAACTGCTCCGTGTTCGCGATCCGCTCGTTCAAGGCGTCAAGTGTCATCACTACCTCCATGTCGTTCCCTCCTTTTTGTTTACGCGTCGAGCCAGAGCACACCGACCGTCTCAAATCCGGCGTGAACCGCGATTGACGGGCAGAAGCGCGTTTTCACGACTTCAAGGTCCGGCAATTTCGATTCGATGAGCGCGACGAGATCGTCTTGCATCTGCCGTGCGAGCGCCGTCTGGACGAAGACACGGTTGTCCTTCACCCCGTTCGCGGCGTGACGACGTTCGAGCTCGGTCACCATCTCAGCGTACGCTTTCTTCAGTGAACGTGCCTTTTTGAACGGGATGACTTTCCCCGCCTCGTCGAGCGTGATGATCGGCTTGATGTTCAAAATGTTGGCGAGGAACAGTTCACCTGACGAGACGCGGCCGCCGCGGCGCATCGTCTCCATGTTGCCGATGATCATGAAGAAGTTCTTCTTGTCGCGCCACGCCTCGAGCAAGGCGACGATCTCTTGCGGTGACTTGCCTTCTTCCTGAGCGGCACGTCCGATACGGACGAGTTCTTGTTGCGCCTCGAGCGCGGCATGCGAGTCGACCGTGTAGACGGTGAAACCGGCCGCTTCGGCGGCAGCACTCGAATTTTTCACCGTCGAGCTCAAGCCGTTCGAACAGTGGACGGCGATGGCACAGTCGTATCCGTCTTCTTTCAACCGTTCATAACGCGCGATGAAGTCGCCGAAGATCGGTTGCGACGTCTTCGCCTCTTTCTTTTGGTCGATCATATAACGGTGCAAGTCTTCGAGCGACAAGTCGACCTCGCTGTAGCCGCTCCCGTCGACGATCAGTTGAATCGGGACGATTTCGACCCCAAGCTTGGCCGCCTCCTCTTTCGAAAAGTTGGCCATACTATCTGTGATCCATGCGATTTTTGTCATAAGTACAAATCCTCCGTTAGTCGTTCGTTTTTGTCCTCTCTCATTATACCTTATTTCACCCGTCACTTCCCCGATGAAAAAAGCAGCGCGATAAGAATCGCCCTGCCTGTCGTCATTTCGTCGATATGAGTTTCGTGTGCGCGAACTCGTCATGCGGGAGCTCGACGTCTTTGTTCGACTTCATCTGTTGGAGCGCCCGGAGGAGCGGGAGCCCGAGCGTCGCTGGATAGACGACGTCTTTATACAGCGTCCGTTTCACGACTTGTTCGAGCGAGAGCGGGCGACCATCTTGGCTCACGACTTTGATGCCGACGACTTGGTCACCGATCGTCTGTCCGTTCTTGTTCAAGAGGAAGTACACTTCTCCAGCGATCATGACGAGCGTCGGTAAGTAATACCGCTTCACTTCTTTTCCGGGCCGAAGCTTTTTACGGATCGCTTTTTCAACGAGCTTGGCCGGGGTTTGAAAGATCAGTTGGTCGATTTGACTGGCGACGGCGCGTTTCCAAATTGGGACTGCCACGTTCATCATCCTTTCGTTTCGGTTCTAGCCTTTCAATTCCTCTTTTGGCTTCGCTTGAAACGCCGAAAACGGGCAACCGGAACGGGCGAACAAGTTCGGCGTGACGATCTTGTCCTCATAATGTTGATGGAAGACGTGCGTCGCGGCCGGCGAGAGCGGCGGGATGAGCCAGCTCCATTGACCGGTCACGGCGCGCCCGGCGTCCGTCTCGTTCTTCTCGAACCGTTTGAACTGTTTGGCCGCCGTATGGTGGTCGACAATCGTCACGCCGGACCGCTCGAACGACTGTAAGACGGCGACGTTCAGTTCGACGAGCGCCCGGTCACGCCAGAGCGTCCGTTCTTTCGTCGTGTCGAGTCCGAGCGAGGCACCGACGAGCGGCAACAAGTTGTAGCGATCCGTATCGGCCAAGTTGCGGGCTCCAATCTCCGTCTCCATGTACCAGCCGTTGAACGGGACCGAGGTGAAGCGCACCCCGCCGATCTCGAGCTCCATGTCGGCGATGGCCGGGACGGCGTGCCACTTGACCGTCCTTCCGTCAAACAAGTCGTGGTCGTCATGTGTGATCTCGACTTCGAGCACCGCGTCGTCCGGCAGCTCGTACAGTCGTATATCTTTACCGTCTGTCAGGATGAGCGGCAACACGTCAAACGCCGTCCCGGCACCGCGCCATCCGAGGCGTTCGGCTTGGCGCGTCATGTCGAGCGACAACGGATCCCCGAGGATGCCGTCCTCGGTCTCGTACGCCGCATAGCGGACGAGCTGACTGTTCAAAAGACGGAACTCGTTCGGGAGCACCGTCATCGTCGAACGGATTTTCCCGCCGTTCGTGGCGAAACGTAAGTGGTCGACGAGCTGTTCGAACACGTCGTCAAACGTCGTCACGTGCCGGGCGTCACGGACGGTGAGCGTCTGCCAGAACAAGCGGCCGATGCATCGGTTCGAATTGCGCCAGGCCAGTTTCGCCCCTTCGGTCAGCTCTTCGGTCGTGAGCGTATACGTGCCGGTCCGCTCGATTTCTGCTTCGACTTCGAGCAGTCGCTCGGTCTGGTCCCCTGTCAGTTGTGAAAAAAAGTGTCGGGCTGCCTGTACCATCATGTCTGTCTCCTCTTCTTATCTGTCCCTTCCATCTTAAGTGAAACCCGTCCCGTTTTTCTACCCGCACGCCATACAAAAAAGCGAGCCGATGTGCCGGCTCGCTGTCATCCTTTGAATTTTTCAATCCATTGGTCCAAACATTTGATGTGAATATTCGTCCCATGGTCTCACTCGTTACGGTTGTTTCACGACGACCGTCGCGTACGCCGGCACGTCGACATAGCCCGAGACGCGTTTGAGCGTCTTCGTTCCTGCCTGATTGCCGTCGACGATCACGTTCCACTGCCCAGTCGGGAGTTTCACTTTGACCGTTTTCGCGTTGGCGTTATGCGTGATGAACAAATCTTTCTTCTGTCCTGGTGCCTTGTCGTCAATCAAGTACGTGATGACGTTCGGCTCAGAACGGTAGAACTTGACGTTCTTCTTCACGTCTTTCGCGTCCGTCATGCGAAGGCCCGGGTTGGCTTTACGCATCTCGATCAAGCCTTTCATGTACTGGACGTCCGCCTTACGGTCGGCGGCGCGTTTCCAGTCCATCTGGTTGATGCGGTCTGGCGACTTGTACGAGTTGTGATCGCCTTCTTTCGTCCGCATGAACTCTTGGCCGGCGTGGATGAACGTCGTCCCTTGGCTCGTCAAGAGGATGCTCGAGGCGAGACGGTGCATCTTCGTACGGTCCGCTTCAGACGTCTCCGGGTTCGTCAACTCGAGCTTGTCCCAGAGCGTGTGGTTGTCGTGCGCTTCGACGTACGTGATCGCCTGTGTCGGTTGTTTCGTGAAGCCTTTGATGTCCGCGTTGTAATCGATCTCGCCGACGATGCCGGTCTTGATGCGATTTTCGAGGCCATCTTTGCCGTTGATGAAGCCGTTGTCCGTGTCGATAAAGACGCTGCCTTTCAAGCCGTCACGGATGTTGTCGTTAAAGTGCGCGACACCTGGCATCTTGTAGGCGTTCTTCTGGTTCGCCTTCAAAGCCGGGTCGAGCGGTGTGCCGAGGTCCCAGCCTTCGCCGAAGACGAGGATCGACTTGTCGACCTTGTCGAGCGCTTGGCGGACTTTGTTCATCGTGTCGACGTCATGGATACCCATGAGGTCGAAGCGGAACCCGTCCCACTTATACTCGGTTGCCCAGTACACCGTCGAGTCGACGATGAGTTTTTGCATCATCTTGCGCTCCGAAGCTGTGTCGTTCCCGACGCCTGTCCCGTTCGCGAAATCGCCGCCTGCCGTGTAACGGTAGTAATAGCCTGGCACGATCTTATGAAGGTTCGAGGCTTGCGCGTCGAACATGTGGTTGTAGACGACGTCCATGACGGCACGCAAGTTGTGGTCGTGGAGTCCTTGGATCATCTCTTTCAACTGCATGATCCGGACTTTCGCGTCGTACGGGTTCGTCGAATACGAACCTTCCGGCGCGTTATAGTTTTTCGGGTCGTAGCCCCAGTTGTATTTCGCGTCCGGGTTCGTCTCGTCGACCGATGCCGTGTTATAGTCATACACCGGGATGAACTGGACGTGCGTCACACCGAGGTCTTTGACGTGGTCGAGACCCGTCTTCGTATCCGTCTTCTTACCGTTCTCGATCAAACGCGTGCCGGGTTGAACGACACCGAGGTATTTGCCTTTATGGCGGATGCCTGAGTCGTACGTGTTCGACGTCACATCGAAGATCGAGAAGTCACGGACGTGTGTCTCGTAGATGATCGCGTCCGTCGATTGCTTCAATTGTGGTTTCATGTTGTTCCAACGTTTCGGGTTCGTCTCTTTCAAGTCGACGATGACCCCTTGATCGCCGTTCACACCGACAGCCGTCGCGTACGGGTCGACCGCGCGGATGCTACCCGAGGCGTGCGTCACGTTGTACGTATAGCCGATGCCGTCGAGGTCACCGCGTACTTCCGCGATCCACGTGCCACGGTCCCCACGCTTCATTTGAATCGTTTTCTTCATGTCTTTGTCGTTTGCCGGACGGTCTTTCGGCATGTTCCAAAGCTCGAGTTTGACGTCTTGTGCCGTTGGTGCCCACAAGACGAAGTTCGTCTTCGACTTTTGGTACGTGATGCCGAGCTTACCGTCATACGCATACTTCGCGTCAAATTCTGGTGAGCGGAGCACGTCGCCCGCTTGGAGCACGCGTTCCCCGAACGTCGGGTGCGTCGCCGTGATGACTTTCGTCAAATCGATGTCTTCGTTGAAGTGAACCGTGACCGATTTGTCGCCCGTCACCTCGACCGATTTCACGTTCGCGCCGTCGACTTTCAGTTCGCTCGCGAACGATGCCTCGATGGCGCGGTTGAGCGTGAGCTTCGCCGTGCGGAACGTCGTCGCCTCGAACGCCACGATTTTCGGTGAGCGATCGATTTCAGGCTCAGCATAATAAATTGTCGACTCGCCTTCGACGAGCCAAATCTCTTTCGCCGTGCTGAGGGCAAAGCGGTCTTCGCCGTCTTTCTCGGCCCACTCGCCTTTTTTCGTGATGAGGCCGATGAGCTGTTTCGCGTCCGGGTTCGCGAACTTCACGTTCGCCACAGCGCCAAACTCGTCCGTCTCATCGAACGCGATACTCTGTCCGTCTCCGCCGTCCGGCCAAGTCCAAAGACCCCAGTCCGTGTATGTATTATCATAGCGGAAATAGTGTACTTTCATGTCGACTTCCGTCTTCGCCGTGTCCCCGTCCGGGTTCGACGTATAAATCTTCGAGTCCCCCGACTTGATCCACACTTCGGCGACACCGTCTTTGATCATGTCGCTCGTGATGAAGCGGTCGTTCTCAGACCCTTTGTCTTTGTCCCAATTGTCCGTGCGGACGATGAGACCGAGTCGTTCCGGTGAATCGACCGGGAATTCATAGGCCGCCACCTTGCCGAAGTCGTCCTCACCGTTGAAGGTGAAGCCTTTGTTCGGGAAATAATCTGGGCCGTTCGCCCAAAGCCATAAGTTCCAATCCGTCTGGTTGCCAGGCGCCTCTTGATAGTGGACGACGACTAACGTCGACTTCCCTTTATCAAGGGCCGAAGCTGACATCGGAAACATCGACAGAATTAGTGCAAACGTTAGCACAACTGCCCATACTGGTTTCCATTGCTTGTTGACCATGTGGGTCCCTCCTTGTAGCATAAAATTTGAGAAAACGCTTACACAAAAATTGTAAACGTTTCCTTTTGGGAATTCAATGTTTTTCTAATCTAACACCTAACGATTCCCACTTCACACCATCGGTTAGAAAACCTCCTTCATTTTCCAATTAGAAAACGATTGCATTTTCGCTCGCTTGGACCCTATATAGAAGTTAGAGGAGGAATTTTTAGCTCATGTCATTCACGAATCTCATCAACAACTTGATCGCCAACGCGAGTCTTCTGCTCGTCGGCCTCTATATCATCTCCCGCGTCACGAAGCTCGGGTTCACGACGAAACTGCCGATTCGGCGCCAAGTGACGATCTCCTTCTTACTCGCTGGACTGTCCATTTTGATCACGTTGCACGGCGTGCTCTGGAACGCCCAGGCCGACTTCCAATACGGTTTCGTCCCGCTCATCATCGCCGCGCTTTACTTCGGAATGCCCGGTATACGGATCACATATGTCTCCAGCATCCTCGTCTTGCCGTTCATCTTGTCAGAGACGTTGCTGTTGATCACATTCCTCGACTACACGCTCGCTGCCGGCGGGGCAATCGTCTATATGCATCTACGGGAACGCATTAAACCGACACGCGACATTCGCATCGTCAACGCGATCAGTCTCGTCTTTATTAGTGTGTTATCAATGTTAAATTTTAACAATTACGACCACTCTACGACTTATTTTCTGTCACTGAGCGCTTTCGCCCTTATCGGCTATTCGGCCGGATTCGTCCTCCACATCGTCTACGGCGGGATGCGCAAGATGCAACGGTCGGAGCGGCTCATCACGAAATATAAGGAAGCCGCCTTCACCGACGCGCTCACCGGTCTAGGCAACCGGAGGCGTTTCGATGAAGAGATGAAACGGGTCGACGAAGAAGTGTTCACGAGTCCGCAAGACGTCGCCTTGCTCCTACTCGACATCGACCATTTCAAATCGATCAACGATACATACGGCCACGACGCCGGGGACGCCATCTTGATCGAACTCGGGCATCGTTTGGCCGAGACGGCGCGCGCCGACGACATGGTGTGCCGCAATGGGGGCGAAGAGTTCTCCGTGCTGTTGGCCGACTGTAACTTGTCGCAAGGGTTCGTCATCGGCAAGCGCTATTTGCGGCAAATCTCCGAGACACCGTTCCCCTTGCCGGACGGCTCTTCGGTCGACCTCACCGTCTCGATCGGTGTCGCGAGCACGTCCGAGGCGAAAGTCGTCACGTCGACGCAACTGATCAAGAAAGCGGACGTCGGCTTGTACGTCGCCAAGCGGAGCGGCCGCAACCGGCTCGGCAAATGGAGTGAAGTGAAAGCGAACTAACCCCGGTGCCCCGCACCGGGGTTAGTTCGCATTTATCGATTAGTTGACGGTCGTTCGAGAGCATCGTCCGTGGCGCCGTAGACTCCTTAGGGAATTGCAAGCAAAGGGAGACCCAGCAGCGTTAAGCGATGCGGCTCCCTGCTTGCCCTAGGAAAGCGAAGGCGCCAAAGGACGAGCGCTAGATCCTTCTTTATAAACCAAAAAACGGCGCCCGAATCACTCGGACGCCGTCTGGGTCAATTCCCGTACTTCTTGAACAATTGATAGTTCTTGTTGCCGCCTGACAAATTGTACACGTCGGTGAACCCGAGGTTACGAAGCACGTTTTGCGCCGCGTTCCCCGTCACCCCGCCGTTGCAGTAGACGACGGTCGGCTTGTCTTTGTCCATGTCTTTAGCCGCTGTGCGCAAATCGCCGAGCGGAACGTTGACCGCGCAGTCGACGCACGCCTTCTCAAACTGCGCCGCTTTACGCGTATCGATGACTTGCATATCTTCGCCCGCATCGATCCGCTTCTGCAACTCTGCCGGCGTGATGAGGCGCGCCGCTTCGTCCATGCTGTTCGCGAGCACCATGCCCGTATACATGACCGGGTCTTTCGTCGTCGAGAACGGCGGTGCGTACGCGAGGTCGAGGTGGAACAAGTCATCGACTTTCGCCTTGAACGTCATCGCCGTGACGAAGACATCGATGCGCTTGTCGACCCCTTCAAAGCCGACGATTTGAACACCGAGCAACTGGCGTGTCGCCCGGTCGCCGATCGCTTTGATCGTCAAATCTTTCCCGCCCATATAGGCCGGTTTGTCCGGCTTCGTGTTATGGAGCACTTCGACATCATAGCCGAGCTCACGGGCTTCCCGCTCCGAGAGACCCGTCTGCGCGACGGCTAGGCCGAACACTTTGAAGATGCCCGTCCCGAGGATACCGCGATGTTCGAGGTCGCCGCCCGTCAACAAGTCGCCGAGGGCACGGCCCATCTTGTTCGCCGTCGAACCGAGCGGACGCCAAATCGGCTTACCTGTCACGAGTGAGAAGCTTTCAGCGACGTCGCCGGCCGCGTAGACGTTATCGACGTTCGTCTCCATCCGCTCGTTGATCGCGATCGCGCCCGTCTCGCCGATCGTGACGCCGATCGACTTGGCGAGTTCCGTGTTCGGCCGCACACCGACCGACAGGATGACGAGGTCCGTGTCAATCGTCTTGCCGCTCTCCGTGACGACACGTTCGACGTGCCCGTCCCCGACGAGCTCCGTCACCGTCTCGCCGAGCAACAGCTCGATGCCGTTCTTCTCGAGATGCTCTTCGACGCGGCACGCCATGTCCTTGTCGAGCGGCGGCATCACTTGCGGGATGCGTTCGATGACCGTGACGTCGACACCGCGCAACTTGAGCTGCTCGGCCATTTCGAGCCCGATGAACCCGGCCCCGATGATCGTCGCATGTTTCGGGTTCGTCGCATCGACGAAGTTTCGTGTCGCTTCCGCGTTCTGGATGTTCCGGATCGGGAAGACGTTGTCCGAGTCGACACCCGGGATCGGCGGGATGATGCTCGAGGCGCCGGTGGCGAGGACGAGTCGGTCATACGTGTCCGTGAACGTCTCCCCCGTCTCGAGGTTCTCGACTGTGAGCGTCTGTGCGTCCTTGTCGATCGCCGTCACGTTATGGCGCGTCAACACATCAAGCTGATAGCGCTTCTTGAAGAAAGCCGCGTCACGCGGGGTCAAATCATCGCGCGATTCGACTTCGCCGCCGACGTAATACGGAATGCCGCAACCAGAGTACGAGATGTCGTAATCGCGGTCGTAAATCGTGATTTGTGCGTCTTCGTTATTTCGACGTGCCTTCGCCGCGACCGACGTCCCGGCAGCGACTGAACCAATGATGACCAATTTCATAAAAAAACACTCCTTAGTAAAGTAGTAGGCTGATATATAGTCCAAGTAACGTGATCGCAAGCGTTGGGACCGTCAAGATGATCCCGACTTTAAAGTACTGTCCCCAACCAATCTTCAGTCCTTTCGACCGGAGCACGTGAAGCCAGAGCAGCGTCGCGAGCGACCCGATCGGTGTGATCTTCGGACCGAGGTCGGACCCGATGACGTTCGCATAAATCAATGCTTCTCGAATCTGACCTGACGTATTCGTCAAATCAATGGCGAGCGCGTCGATCATGACGGTCGGCATGTTGTTCATGACTGATGACAAGATAGCGGCTAAGAAGCCCATCCCGAACGTCGCCGTGAACGCGTTGACGGCGAACCAGTCAATGAAGTTAGCGAGCACTTGCGTGAGTCCAGCGTTTTGCAACCCATAGACGACGATGTACATGCCGAGCGAGAAGAAAACGATCGCCCAAGGCGCCCCGCGCAGGACGGACCGAGTCGGCACGGCCGGTGAACGGTTCGCCATGATGAGGAAGAACAGCGAGATGACGCCTGCGACGAGCGAGACCGGGATGCCGACGATGTCACTCGTGAAATAGCCGATGACGAGCAGGGCGAGCACGACCCACGACAAGCGGAACATCTTATGGTCTTTAATGACCGAGGCCGGCACGGCGAGTTTGGACAAGTCGTACTGTTTCGGAATATCTTTCTTGAAGTACAAGTACAACACGAGCAAGCTTCCAGCGACGGCGAAGAAGTTGACGAACACCATCCGGGACGCATATTCGGCGAACCCGATGCCGAAGAAGTCGGCCGAGACGATGTTGACGAGGTTCGAGACGACGAACGGGAGACTCGCCGTGTCGGCGATGAATCCAGACGCCATGACGTACGCCAATACGACCGCGTCCGGCAGCTTGAGCGCGCGCACCATCGCGAGGACGATCGGCGTCAAGATGAGCGCCGCCCCGTCGTTCGCGAACAACGCCGCGACGAGCGCGCCGAGAAGCGTGATATAGACGAACAGCTTCACGCCGCCGCCTTTTGCGATGCGGGCCATATGTAGAGCGGCCCATTCGAAGAAACCGATCTCATCTAAAATGAGCGAGATGACGATGATGGCGATAAACGTGAACGTCGCGTTCCAAATGATGCCCCACACCGTCCCGACGTCACTAAAATTGACGACGCCGGTGATGAGGGCGATGGCCGCCATCCCCATCGCCGAGTAACCGATGCCGAGGCCTTTCGGTTGCTTGATGATGAGGAAAAGCGTCACCAAAAAAATGATACTAGCAATCCACTGCACAATGAGTTCCTCCAATAATTCTCTATTTTTTTAGCACGTCTGTTGCAGACCACGGAGCACGAGGCTCGCGCCGTCTTCGGTCGACTCGACGTCGAGTGTGACGTTCTCGGCCATCGTCTCGGCGTCTTTGGCGACGGCGAACGTGAGTCCATCGAAGTCTTTGACGTCGTCCGTCGCTTCTGGTGCGGCGACGACCAGACCGAGCGTCGGACCACAGCACCCTGCTTCTGTAAAGATGCGGACCGCTTTCGTTTCTTCCTCGGTCAGTGCCGCTTTCATAAAGTCGATCGCTTCATTTGTAACGTTCATTTGACTTCCTCCTTGAGTAGTTGGGATAGTGCCGGATAACCGACCGGCAATTGTTCTTGCCACGATAACAGCGTCGGGCGTGGATACGCGTGCACGCGTTCAAGCCACGATGACTCGCTCGCGACTTTCGCCGTCAGCAGCTTGCTCGTCACGTCGAGCGGGGTGAACGATTGGTTGACGACCCAGGCGAACGGGTGAATCTCGGCCCGTTTCAAATCGACGACGAGACGTTCCGCTTCATACACCGGTGTCGCCTCTGGGAGCGTCGTGATGACGACGTGCGTCTGTTTCGGGTCACGAAGCTTCGGCAACAAATCACGCACCGCTTCCGGGACGACACCAGTCGAGCGTTCGAGCTCACGGTGATAGCTCTCGGTCGCGTCCAAGAGGAGAAGCGTATGGCCGGTCGGCGCCGTGTCGATGACGACGAAGCGGTCTTTCGCTTTCGCCACTTGATCGGCGAAGGCGCGGAAGACGGCGATCTCTTCAGTGCACGGCGAACGCAAGTCCTCTTCGAGCATCATGCGTTGCTCGTCGTTCATGTCCCCAGCTTCCCGGAACACGTCCATCCGGTACTTCTCAATCTCGACTTTCGGGTCGATCGCGTCGACCGTGAACGTCGACGGCACGTCTTCGCCGATCGTGAAAGCGACGTGCGCCGCCGGGTCGGTCGTCGTCAAGTGGACCGCATGGCCCCGTTCGCTGAGTGCGACGGCAATGAGTGAGGCGAGTGTCGTCTTGCCGACCCCACCTTTCCCCATCGTCATGACGACGCTCGGTCCGTCCGCTTCCATCGCATCGACGAGCGTATCGATCGAGCCGTAACGGCTCGCGTCATACGTCTTGTCCGGGACGGAGACCGTCTCCCCGTTCACCCAGCGGCGTAAAGCCGGCACGCCGACCAAGTTCTCGTACGCATACGGGAGCGTGAACGTCTCGAGATGGGCGACGGCTTCTGGAAGTTCGCCGAGCGCTTGTTGTTGCCGTTCGATGAACCGTTTCGTATAGCGGTCTGTCCCTTCTTCTAATGCGACGACGCCGTTGATGACAAGTTGCATCCGCTCGATCCCGATGGCGTGAAGCTCGGTCGCGGCCCGTGCCGCCTCGATGAGCGTCGAGACTTCAGGGCGGGCAACGAGGAGCAACGTCGTCTCCTCTCCGTTCGACAACGTCTCGACCGCTTGCTTATATTGGTTTTGCTTATCCGCAAGACCTGCGAGCGGACCGAGGCAAGACGCACCGGTCGTGTTCGTCTCTAAAAATTCATCCCACGCACTCGGCAACGTCAATAACCGCAACGTATGCCCGGTCGGCGCCGTATCAAAGATGACATGATCGTACGCCTCCCTCGCCTTTTCTGACGTCAACAGCTCGGTGAACTGGTCGAACGCCGCAATCTCGACCGTACAGGCGCCAGACAGCTGTTCTTCCATCGACTGGATGGCGACGTCCGGGAGCACGCCCCGATACGGACCGACCATGCGTTCCATATACTGTTTGGCCGCCTCTTCCGGGTCGAAATTCGCAATCGAGAGCGCGGTGCCAGGCACGTCACGCGGCGTCTCGTCGAGCTCCATCTCGAACACGTCCTGCAGATTGCTCGCCGGGTCGGTCGAGACAAGCAAAATGCGCTTGCCGCGGTCAGCGAGCGTCAAAGCGAGACTTGATGCGGTCGACGTCTTGCCGACGCCGCCTTTCCCCGTCAAAAACACGTAACGGGTCGGCTCGATCGTCTGAAAATCAAAGCGGTCCATAAGCATCCTCCTTATTTTTTGAGCGTGATGCGCACTTTCGGCTTCTCTCCGCCTTGTTTTGCGAACGCCGTGACCGGTAGCCCCGTCAGTTCAGCGATCTCGTCGTTCGTCAAATAGGCGCCGCGCTTGACGATTGTGCCGTCGATGACGGTGAGCGGGAGCGTATCAAGCCCTTTCGCGATCTCGGCTTGCACGTGCGCGTTCTCGACGAAGCGGTTCGGTTCTGAGGCGAGATTGTAACGGGCGACGTCAAAGCCACGTTGTTTCAACACGTAATGGACGGTCGCGATGCGCGTCAGTTCTGGGTCGATCGACGGACCGCACAGTCCGGTCGGACAGCACATGGCCGGTTCGAACACTTCTAGTTTCATTTTCGTTTCCCCCTTAAATGGCACAGTCGGTCTCACAGCCACAGTCCGCCACGTCCGTCTCGACGTTGTTCAATAACTCGATGACGATCGGATAAAACGGGCTCGTCTCGTTCAATCGATAGTGAATCCACTGTTTGTCGCGGCGCTCCAAAAGAAGCCCCGCTTGCCGCATCATCTTCAAGTGACGGCTGATGGCCGGCTGTGAGATGTCGAAGCAGTCGACGAAACTGCAGGCGCATTGTTCGCCGTCTTGCATCTGTTTCAACATCGTCAACCGCGTCGCGTCGCCGAGCACTTTGAGCACCTTGCTCAACTCTTCTGCTGTATGCATCTTCATTCTCCTTCATCGTATAACTAAATCGTTATATAACCTTTACGTTATGAAATTAACATAGTTTTTAACGAGAAGCAATTGTCTTTCCTGAAAAAGTTGGGTATGATAAACGACGTTGTGAAAACATGTGTCGGTCGAACGACTTCTTTCATATAATGCGACGTTTGATCTTCGTGAGACTCGGAGGTCAAAGTCAAAAATATATAGAGAGGTGTGTTCTTTTGGAAAAACTAAATACAGTAAGACAAGATTGGCTCGGAAACGTCCGGGCCGACGTATTGGCGGGATTCGTCGTCGCGCTCGCCCTCATCCCCGAGGCGATCGCGTTCTCCCTCATCGCCGGTGTCGATCCGATGGTCGGGCTTTACGCCTCGTTCATCATCGCGATGGTCATCTCGATCGCTGGGGGCCGACCGGCCATGATTTCGGCCGCGACCGGTGCGATGGCGCTCGTCATCGTCTCGCTCGTCGCCGATTACGGGTTGCAGTATTTACTCGCTGCTGGGATACTCGCCGGGATCATTCAAATCGCGCTCGGTTACTTCGGCATCGCCCGGTTGATGAAATTCATCCCGCGTGCCGTCATGGTCGGCTTCGTCAACGCCTTGGCGATCTTAATCTTCCAGGCGCAGTTGACGAACTTTGAAGGGGAGAGTTGGATCATTTGGGCGCTCGTCGCTGGATCGCTCGCCATCATCTTCTTGTTCCCGCGCATCAACAAAGTCATCCCGGCGCCGCTCGTCGCCATCGTCGTCATGACGATTTTGGCGGTCACGCTCGGGCTCGAGACGAAAAACATTAGCGACATGGGGACGATCTCCGCAACGCTGCCGGAATTTTTATTCCCGAACGTCCCGTTGACGTTTGAGACGTTGATGATCATCCTCCCTTACTCGATTTCCCTCGCATTCGTCGGATTGATCGAGTCGCTCTTGACGGCACAAATCGTCGATGACATGACCGGTACGGATTCGAATAAAAACCGCGAATCGAAAGGTCAAGGCATCGCCAACATCATCGCCGGTTTCTTCGGCGGGATGCCAGGTTGCGCGATGATCGGCCAATCGGTCATCAACGTCTCGTCCGGGGCACGCGGTCGCCTATCGACGTTCGTCGCCGGACTCGCCTTGTTCATCATGATCATGACGATGAGCGACATTTTAATGCTCATCCCGATCGGCGCCCTCGTCGGCGTCATGTTCTTCGTATCATACGCGACGTTTGATTGGGGTTCACTCAAGCGTCTCCGGACGGCCCAAAAATCGGACACGGTCGTCATGCTCGTCACGGTACTCGTGACGGTCATCACGCACGACTTGTCGCTCGGTGTGTTCGCCGGGATTTTGACGGCGGCGATCCTCTTCGCTGCGAAAATCTCGAAAGTCGAGCTTGACCGTGAAGTGGAGCAAGATCGCGCCCGTTACACAGTGAACGGACAACTGTTCTTCGCCTCGACGTCCGATTTCGTCACCCGATTCGATCTTGAAGAAGACGCGGAAGCTGGCATCAAGCACGTGACGATCGACTTCATCAACACGCATCTGTGGGACGACTCGGCCATCGAAGCCATCGATAAAATCGTCTTCAAATACCGCGCGCTCGGCATCGAACCGGAACTGTTGAACTTGAACAAAGACTCGGAGAAGCTGCTCAACACGCTCGCACTGCATTTGAAACAACAAGATGCGAACGCCGGACATTGATGAAATTTCTATCCGTCACGTCGGTCAATCGCATATACTAAAAAGAGACTGTCTGAAAGAGGAGGACTTGTATGGGAAAGGTATTTATCGCGGCAGACGGTTCTGCCCACTCAAAACGAGCGCTTGAGAAAGCGATTCAACTCGCCAAGGCGTCAAACGCTTCGATCGATCTCGTTCACGTCGTCAGCGCGAAAGAGTCGAAAGAAGCCGCGCTCAACTCGACAGGCAAGATCGACCTCGAGACGAAACGGAAACGCATGTTGCAGCCGCTCTTCGACTTGATCGAAACAGAAGGCGTCGAGTATGAGTATATCGAGCTCCGTGGCGAGCCGGACGTCGAGCTCGTCAAGTACGCCAACCACGAGCCTTACGAATATGTCGTCGTCGGATCGCGCGGGTTGAACGCGTTCCAAGAGTTCGTGCTCGGCAGCGTCAGCCACAAGCTCGCCAAGCGAGCGCTCGCCCCTGTCATCATCGTCAAATAAACACGCCCCTTTCTCCATTGCGAGAAAGGGATTTTTTGTGTCCGATACAGGAACTGACCGCCAGATGTGGAATGGAGTAAAGAATGTTTTGAATAAGGAGGGACTTATATGGAAATCGCAAACGACCCCGGCATGTTATTGCTGATCTTGTTACCGCTGCTCATCTTGCAGCTCGTCTTGTTGACGTTCGCCTTGATCGACCTATTCAAACGAAACGAGACGAACGGTCCGAAGTGGGTATGGCTGCTCGTCATCTTGTTCATGAACATACTCGGTCCGATCATCTACTTCCTCTGGGGACGGACGAAACGATGAAAGTGCACCAACTCACGAAACGGTTCGGCACGTTCACCGCGCTTGACGACGTCAGTTTCTCGCTCCGCCCCGGCTGTACGTCACTCCTCGGCGAGAACGGGGCTGGTAAGACGACGCTGCTCAACATGATGGCGCGCGTGACGACGCCGACGTCCGGTGAACTCATCGGCCATGACAACATCCGGGTCGGCTACTTGCCGCAGCGCCCGGCGCTTTATCCATCGCTCACCCCGGTCGAGACGATTCGCTACGCGGGTGAACTGACGGGAACGAAACCGGATCCGTTGAAACTGCTCGCCCGTGTCGGTCTCGACCCGGTCGACCGGCCCGCGGCACAGCTGTCCGGCGGGATGCGGCAACGGCTCGGCATCGCCCAAGCGCTCGTCCATGACCCGGAACTATTGCTCCTAGATGAGCCAGTGTCGGCGCTCGACCCGCGCGGACGCCGTGAAGTGCTCGATCTGTTGAGCGACTTGAAGCGAGAACGGATGATTCTGTATTCGACACACGTCTTGCCGGACGCCGAGGAGGCGAGCGACTGGGTGCTGTTGCTACGGCAAGGCAAACTGCTCATGGAAGGGACGGTCACGGATTTGCTCGGATCGAAGTCGTCGATTCAACTTCGACTGTTCGACGATCCGACGTCAATGGACGTCTGGACCGCGCTCCCAGGCGTGATTCGTGTCACACGCTCCGGGACGTCGTGGGAACTCGAGACGTCAGCGAAAGACGTGACGGAGCGAGCCATCTTGAAGACGATCCTCGACCACGAGTTACGCCTGCAGTCGCTTCACGTCGGCCATCCTTCGCTCGAATCGCTCTTTTTGGAGGTGAACGCATGAAGACCGCCATCTTTAAACAAGAATGGAACGAGTCGTGGCGCAACAAACGGCTCATCTGGGTGCCAGTCGCGCTCATGTTGCTCGCCGCGATGCAACCGCTCACGCTCTACTTCTTACCCGATATTTTGGCAGCTGGCGGCAATTTACCGGAAGGCGCCGTCATCGAGATCCCCGCTCCTTCACCGGCCGAGGTGCTGTTGTCGGCTAGTGAACAGTTACGGCAAATCGGTCTGCTCGTCGTCCTGTTGTCGGCGATGCATACGTTCAGCCAAGAACGGACACTCGGTACGCTCGCCTGGCTGAAATCATTGAACATCCCGGCGACGCGCATCGTCGTCAGTAAATGGGGACACTACACGCTCCTTTCGACCGTCTCGCTTTTACTCGCCCAAGGGACGGCCGCGTATTATACGTTCATCCTCTTCGACACGTTCAATGTGACAGACTTCCTCGTGTCGACCGGGCTGTTGATCGCCCATTTCATCGTCCAACTCTCGATTTTCTTCTTGTTCGCGGCACTGCTTGAAAGCGGCCTCGTCGCACTCGTCATCACGCTCGGGAGCCATCTCGTCTTGTCGCTCCTCATCAGTTGGCTCGAGTGGGACTGGTTACCGTGGCGGCTCGGCGGCTTGTCAGGGGAAGTGCTTCTGTTCGAAGTGAACCCGCTTTGGGCGTTGTTGAGCGGGCTGTTGCTCGTCGGACTCTGTCTATACCTCGCATCGAAAGCCTTGCGCTTTTTGAGCAAATCGTCCTGATGCGCGTCCTAAAAAAATAGGTCCTATCCATCCGTTCATCCCGCATCATTTCGGGTATAGAATGATTACAAAATAATTCCAATTCTAGCGAGTGATGGAGGGACATGAATGAAGCGATATGTATGGATGGCGGTGCTCAGTTTCGTACTGCTTTTACCGACTCATGCCGAGGCCGGGTTCGAGACGACACAGGCCGGGACCGTGTACACGGCGGCTGACGGGACACTGTTGACAGGATGGCAGACGATTGACGGCAAGACGCATTACTTTGATGCGAACGGCATCATGGTCACCGGGTGGCAATTCATCGAGCAGGCTACATACTATTTCAATCCGGACGGTGTCCTCGCCACCGGCTGGCTCGCTCTTGACGGGAAACGATACTATCTCCAGTCGGACGGAAAGATGGCGACCGGTTTTCAGCCGATCGATGGGAAGACGTACTTGTTCAGTGTTGACGGCGTGATGCAAAAAGGGTGGCAGACCATGTCCGGCAAACGATACTTCTTCCATTCGACCGGCGTCATGCTGACCGGATTTTGGACCGTCTCCGGCAACCGTCACTACTTCGCCCCAAACGGTGTCCTTCTGACCGGGTGGCAGACGATCAACGGGACGCGGCACTATCTGTTCGCTGACGGCATCATCCGCACCGGCATGTACACCGTGAGTGGACAGAAGTATCTGTTTCTCGCGAATGGAAAGATGGCGACCGGCTGGCAGACGTACGGGACGAACGTCTATTACTTCGGGACGGACGGTGTGCGTCGTCACGGCCTCCAGACGATCGGCGGGAAAGTGTACGGCCTGCATCCGACGTACGGCTACCGGTTACGCGGCAAACAAACGCTCGACGGGGTCACCTATCACTTCCATTCGACCGGCGTCCGTGAGACCGGTTGGAAGTACACGACCCAATACGAATACTTCGCGCCCGCGCTCACGAAGAAAACGGATTGGCAGTTGATTAACGGCAACTGGTACTTCTTCGATGCGTCCGGGGTCATGTATAAAAACAAGCGCGTCGGCAACGCCACGTTCGGCAGCCGCGGCGCCTATGCCCCTGCCTTGTCCGTCTACAAGATGAACGTCCCGCTCTATCGCCAGTTCCAGATGGGCTATCCGTCCGGCTGCGAGTTCTTCTCGCTCAAAATGGCGCTCGAGAAGAAAGGACGGGTCGTCAGCGCCGAGACGCTCTATCGAGAGATACCGAAAAGCATGTGGAACGCCCGCTACGAGAATCGGTTGTACCGCTGGGTCGACCCGAACGTCATGTTCACCGGCGACCCGAAAGGCACGCTCGGCAAGTATCGGAACTACGGCATCTATCCGAAAGGGATGATCGGCTTCTCGAGCAAATATCGTCCGGTGAAAGATCTCACCGGGCAAGGGCTCGCCTCGATCGAGCGCGAGCTGGCGATGGGTAACCCGGTCATCGTCTGGGCGAGCGTCGACTTTAAGACACCGTACGGCCACTTCAACTGGTACACGGCCTCGAACCAGAAGTTCACCGGCTTCTTGAACTATCACGTCATGCTCGCGACAGGCTACGACAAAACCAACCTCTACATCAACGACCCGTACCGCGGCCGCCTTGTGATCCCGAAATCACAAGTGAGCGCCGTCATGGGCGCGACTGGCTGGAAGGCGTTGTCCGTCCGCTAAGAAACAGGAGTCAGACGCTCACACGTCTGGCTCTTTTTTTAGGTAATCCGAACCAATCTAAGAAATAAAATTTCCTATTTTTATTAAATTATATTGAATTAAAAATACAGAATGTTACACTTCAACTAAATTAGTAAAGCGCTTACATTTTATGAAGGAGGAATTGTTATGAAGAAATGGATTGGAGGCGTCGCCGCCTTGACGCTCATCACCTCGTCGCTCGTCATGCTCGAGACGGACGCGAAATCAGTGCCGAAGAAGCCGAAAGTCGAGCTCGGGGTCGAACGACTCATGGCCGACACATCACTACTCGACGGCAAACGCGTCGGCTTGATCACGAATCCGACCGGCGTCGACTCGTCGATGACGAGCATCGTCGACTTGTTCCACAACGCGGACAGCTTCGAACTGACGGCGCTCTACGGTCCGGAACACGGCGTGCGCGGTGACGCCCAGGCCGGGGCCACGGTCAGCTCGTATATCGATGAAGTGACCGGCCTCCCCGTCTACAGTCTATACGGGGCGACGCGGAAACCGACACCGGAGATGCTCGCGGACATCGACGTGCTCGTCTTCGACATCCAAGACGTCGGCACACGGTACTACACGTACATCTACACGATGGCGTACGCGATGGAAGCCGCAGCCGAGAACGACATCCCGTTCATCGTCCTCGACCGGCCGAACCCGCAAGGCGGCCTCCGTGTCGACGGACCTGTGCTCGACCCGGCCTACTCGAGCTTCATCGGCCTCTACCCGATCCCGCTCAAACACGGCATGACCGTCGGCGAGCTCGCCGGTTTGTTCAACACGGAATATCAAATTCAAGCTGACCTCGAGGTCGTCAAAATGAAAGGGTGGAAGCGCTCGATGCTGTATGAGGACACGGGCCTCCCGTTCGTCATGCCGTCACCGAACATGCCGACGACCGACACGGTCAACGTCTATCCGGCGACCGGGCTATTCGAAGGGACGAACCTATCGGAAGGCCGCGGCACGACGAAGCCGTTCGAGTTGATTGGCGCACCGTACATCAAAGCGCACGAGTACGCCAAGACGTTGAACGACCTCGACCTTCCTGGCGTCACGTTCCGCGCCGCCTCGTTCACGCCGACGTTCTCGAAGAACGCGGGCAAACTGTCGCACGGCGCCGAAGTGTACGTCACCGAGCCGACGAAGTTCGAAGCGGTCAAGACCGGCATCGCCATGGTGAAGACGGCCCACGACTTGTATCCGGACGAGTTCGAGTTCCTCGCGAACGACTTCATCACGAAGTTGACCGGGAACGCCTACGTGAAGGACATGATCCTCGCCGGCGAGCCGCTCGAGGCGATTATGGCGAAAGTCGATGCCGAGCGTGACGCGTTCCTGCCGATTCGGAAAGAGTATTTGTTATACAAATGATGTGAAGGCAGGCTCAGCTGAGTCTGCCTGTTTTGTAATGAAATGGTAATACCCACTAATCCCCTCTTCAATATATTATAAGGATAGATTATTCGAAAAGGAGCCATCCCCTTGAAAAAACCAATTGCCCTCCTCACCTCCGCCGCCCTCGCGGCGGCGCTCACGTTCACCCCGTCGACGTCCCCGCTGCCGCTCGAACCTACAAGCGTCGAGGCCGCTTATACGGAAACCGCCGTCAACACGAAAGGGAGCGTCACCGGTATCAGTCAACTGCCGGTCCGTAAGACCCCGTCCCTCTCGGCCGCTCGGCTCGGTCTGATCCCCCGGAACGGCACGATGACGGTGCGGACGTCGTTCAACGTCAACGGCACGCCGTGGTACAAAATTCAATGGGGCGCCGGGTTCGCCTATGTCCCTGCCGCCTACGTGAAGCTGTCGACGGCCGAGGTCGCTTATAAACAGACGGCATATGTCGCCCCATCGAGCGTGTACTTGAAGTCGGGCGCCTCGACCGTCTCGTCGAACCTCGCCTTCCTCCGCCAAGGCACGAAGTTCGAGACGATCAGCTACCGCTACACCGGTCCGACCCGTTGGTACAAAGTGAAAGTCGGGACGCAAACGGGCTACTTGATGGCGAAACACGTCACGTTCACCGCACCTACGACCGTGTCCGTCTTGAGCGAGACGAACAAGGAACGCCAGGCGGCCGGGCTGTCGGTTCTCGGTGCCTCGGCGGAAGCGAACCGTGTCGCCCAAGTCCGGGCCGACGAGATGGCGCGCACAGGTCAGTTCTCCCACCAGCTCCGTGAGAACGGGAGCCCGGGTGACACACTCGACGCCTACAACGTCAGCTACCGCGGTTGGGGCGAGAACATCTATATGGGCTCAAGCGATCCGACTGCGGCCGTCCGGGCGTGGATGAACTCGAGCGGGCACCGCGCCAACATCTTGAACACCCGCTTCACCCACCTCGGGGTCGGTGCGGCGAAAAATGCGCAAGGTCAGACAATTCACGTCCAAGTATTTTTGACCAAATGAAAAACGGGCTCGTCATGAGCCCGCTTGAATTAACGGCGATCGTTTTTCAGACTGTCCAGGTTCTGCTGCGCCTGGCCGGTCTTTTCTTTTGCCGTGCCTTTCACTTGGTCTTTCTTACCTTCACGCTCGAGCGAACGGTTATCCGTCGCCTTGCCGGCCGCTTCTTTCGCTTTGCCTGCCGCCTTATCGATCAATCCATCAACTTTTTTGTTCAATCCGTCTTTACTCATGTGTGATGTCCTCCTTGTGGTGTCATGTCTAATTCATGTACCACTGTGAGGAAAACTCAAACATAGTGCTCTTTGACGAGGACGCGGAACCGCGGTCGGACGGTCAGCTCGATCGTCGTCACAGTGCGTTCGCGGTCCTCGCTCATGACGATCAACAGTTCCCCGTGGTCACGACGGTCCTCGAGCACCTCAACTTTACCGACGGTGCGGAGCAGTTGGTAATAGAGCAGCTCGCCGCGCTCGTCTTTGACGTTCACCTCGAATTCGTGATAGCTCGGGGACACTTTGAAATAGAACGACTCGCTTCCGTTCGAAAACCGGAACACCGACTCGTCATAATAAAACGGGAGCGTCGTATCCATCCGTTTCGGCTCGACCGTACAAAACAACGACCACGCCATCTCGTCGGGGAATTTCTCCGCCGACTCTTCTTTATTGAACTGCCAACCTTTCATGCCGATCCCTCACTTCGTCTTCCAATAGTTGTCTGAATACTCCGACTATTGTTTTTCATTCGACAAGGCGTTCAAAATCCCTGCAAACGGGAACAAATCTCTGTATGGGTTTCCACTTGAAAGGAGTTGCGTTATCGTGTCCATCATCGCACTCGATCACGTCACGAAGCGGTTCGGGGAAACGGTCGCCTTGGACGACTTTTCCCTCCACGTCGAAGAAGGGGCGTTGTTCGGCCTGCTCGGTCCGAACGGCGCCGGCAAGACGACCGCCATCTCCGTCATGCTCAACTTGTATCCGGCCGACAGCGGCTCCATTCGCATCTTTGACCGAGTGATGCCAAAAGACGAGCTCGCCATCAAACAGCGTGTCGGCATCGTCCCGCAGCACGTCTCCGTCTACGATCAACTCACCGTGTTCGAGAACATCCAGTTTTTCGCCGAGCTGTACGGGTTCAAGCCCGACGAGGCGAAGCGCAAAACCGCGGCCGCCCTTGACTTCGTCGAACTGAGCAGCCACCAGAAGAAACGTCCGCCGGAACTGTCCGGGGGGCTCCTTCGTCGTCTCAACATTGCCTGTGGCATCGTCCATGAGCCCGAACTCATCTTCATGGACGAACCGACCGTCGCCATCGACCCGCAGTCGCGGAACACGATTCTCGAGAACATCCGCGAGCTGAACCGGCGCGGGGCGACGATCATCTATACGTCCCACTACATGGAAGAAGTCGAGCTCCTCTGTGACCGTGTCGCCATCGTCGACGAAGGGAAGATCATCGCCGAAGGGACGCAAGATGAGTTGAAAGACCGCGTCATGACGCTCGAGACGGCACGGATCAAAGTCGACGCGCTCACACCGGGCCTCCTCGCGAAGCTCGAGTCGCTCGAACGGGTGCGGAAGGTCGAGTACCATGAACCGTTCCTCGAGGTGTCGCTCGAGAAAGACACCCCGCTCGCCCCGCTGCTCGATGCGCTCCATGCGGAACACGTCCGCTTCACCTCGATCACCGTCGACCGGCCGTCGTTGAACACCGTCTTCCTCGCCTTGACCGGCAAGACGCTCCGGGAGTGATGACGATGAAGACATGGACGTTCATCAAATACGATGTCAAACAACAGCTCCGTGACCGGTCGACGCTCTTTTGGATGCTCCTCTTCCCGATCGTCCTCATCTTCGGACTCGGGACGATGCTGTCGGCCATCTTCAGCACCGAGTTCTCTCTCCCGGTCACGGACGTCGCCTACGTCGAGACGTCGACCGAGGAATATCGGGCCCCGCTCGAATCGTTCCTCACGTCGGATGAGTTGAGCGCCTTTCTCACGCTAAACCGGTACGACTCGGTCGCCGAGGCTGAACAGGCCGTGAACGACGGGGACGCCGACGTCATCCTCCAGCTCGATGGTGCGGACGTCACGCTCTTATACGAGGAACCGACGACGGTCGAGTTCGACGTCCTCGAGGCGGTGCTCACGCAATACACGACCATCGCCAATCAACAGATCGTGCTCGCCGAAGCGGGCGTCTCCGCTCCGTTCGAGAGCACCGCGTTCCTCGACAGCACGAGTATCGACTTATCCGGCCGCACCCCGACATCGCTCGAATACTTCACCGTCACGATTTCCATCATGACGGCGCTGTTCGGGGCTTTCTATATCACGGGGATGTTGAACGAAGAGCGACCGATGCGCGGGAGCTATCTCCGCATCCAAGCCGCCCCGGTGCGGTTGATCGACTATCGGCTCGCCCGCACGGTGAGCCGGTACACGCTCATCTTCCTTCAGCTCGTGCTCGTGTTCTGGTTCAGCCACTTCGTCTATCGGAGCTTCTCGCTCGACTACGCGCGACTCGAGTTGCTCCTCGTCGGCTGGTTCGCGCTCGCCTTGTACGGCACGGCGTTCGGCTTCTTCATCTCGAGCTTGCCGCGTCTCGCCTACTCGACGAAAGACGCGATCGTCAACGGTTTCGTCGCCATCATCATGATCCTCTCGGGCGGTTACGTCCCGGGCTTCGACCAAGTGACGCTCGCGTACGCGCCGTGGGCCCGCTACGTCTTCATGCCAATCTTCATGCGGGACGGCCTGTTGGCGATTTTGCTGCGCGGCGGTGACGTGTCCTTGTTTTGGCAAAGCCTCGGCTGGCTCTCGCTTCACGTCCTCGTCCTTATCGCACTCAGTCTCTTGCTCTGGAAAGGGGTGACGCGCCGTGGTGCTGTTTAGACATGTCGCCAAGCGGATGCTCCGGAAGAAAGGGCTGTGGGTGTTCACGTTCGTGGCGATGTTCGGCTTCGCCCTCGTCTTGTCATTCTTCAACTCGACGTCGACGCTCAGCGCCTCGATCGGTATCCTCGACCGGGACGGCGGGATCATCGCCGAACGGCTCATCGCTGAAGCCGAACGGTTCGGCCCGGTGACACGGCTCGAGACGACCGCCGAAGAAGACACGTTCTTAGAAGGGCAAGACATCGTCCTCGTCATCCCGGAACGTTTCACCGAGTCGATGTTACAAGGCGAGACGCCCCGGCTGTCGTTCTCCGCGACAGAAGGGAGTGACGCCGCCCTCATCGAACAGGCGTTGAACGCGCACTTGTCGCGGGAACGTCAACTCCTCATCGCGAGCGGGTATGACGAGACCGGTTTTCAAACGCTCGCCGACCGAGAAACGGAACGAGGCTATACCGTCTCGAGCGAACCGTTTCAAGAGAGCGTCACGACGACCGCCCGGACGCAAGCGTTCCTCGGCTTGTTGTCGTTCGTCATGATGTCGGCGTTCCTCCAGTTCATCCCGTTGTTCGTCGCCGACGACCGGGACGAGTCGATTTATTCACGTCTGTTCGCCGCTCCGATCACGCCGCGCCGGTACGTCGGCTCGCTCGCCTTATCATTCTTCGCGGTCGGTTTGTTTTATGTGCTCATGCTCCTCGCTTTCAGCGCCGTCCTCTATGCGGACGACATCATCGAACATTTGCCTGTCCTGTCGCTCTTGTTCATCGCCTACTTGGGCAGTTGTCTCGCGATCGGGGCGCTCATCGCGGTCGCCGCGTCGAACCGGGAGAAGGCGAACATTTGGCAAATCTCCGTGACGATGGCGGCCGCGATCACCGGGGGAGCCTTCATCGCGCTCGCGTGGCTCCCCGATTCCCTCAAAGTCGTCGGCCGGCTGCTTCCGACGTATTGGTTCAATGCGGGCGTCGCCGACATGTACGCCGGCAAGTTCCCGCTCTTGTCGCTCGCTGTCCTCGTCGCGATGACCGGCGTCCTCTTTGCGGTCACCGTCCTGTTCTTGAAAAAAAAGCCGCTCACGACATGACAAAACGAGACACCCCCAAGTTCGGGGCGTCTCGTTTTTCATTGTTGCAGCGTCGGCACGACTTTCTCGAAGAACACGTCGACGAGCATCGGGTCGAACTGTTTGCCCGCTTCTTCGCGGATGACTTTGAGCGCCTCGTCGATCGTCTTCGCCTGACGGTACGGGCGGCCGGTCACCATGACGTCGAACGTGTCGGCGATCGAGATGATGCGCGAGGCGAGCGGGATGTCGTACGCCTTCACCCCTTTCGGGTAGCCTTTCCCGTCCCAACGCTCATGATGCGCGAGCACGATCTCCGAGAGCACCCCGTATTCGGGCACGGTGCTCAAAATATTGTAACTCACTTCCGGATGCCGCTTGATCTCGCGCCATTCGGCCTCAGAGAGCGGTCCCGTCTTGTCGAGAATCTCGTTGCTGATGGCAACTTTGCCGATGTCGTGCAAGACGGCGGCCGTCTTCAACTCGCTCACTTCCGAGCTCGTGAAGCCCATCGCCTCGCCGAGCTTCCCGGCGAGTGCGGCGACCCGTTCGGAGTGCGCCTCTTCACGCGGGATCTTCTCGTAAAGCGTCCGCATGATGAGCTGGATCGAGTGGTGACGACGGCTCTGTTTCTCGGACACTTTATGATGATACATCCGATCTTCCGCCAAATTGTACACTTCCACGATCGACATCGTCTCGTCGATCTTCACGGCTTCCCCGAACGAGGCCGAGATTGGCAACCCTTCGATCGACCGCTCATGGAACAGCCGGTTCAACCGGTCCGACAATTGATTCGCCTCGCGCGGTGACGTCTGCGGCAAAATCAGGACGAACTCGTCGCCGCCGATGCGCGCGACGGTGTCTTTGCCGCGAATCTCTCGTTTCAAAATGTTCGTCGCCTCGATCAACAACCGGTCCCCGACGAGGTGGCCGAACGCGTCGTTCGTCAGCTTCAAACCGTTGACGTCGACGACGATGAGCGCGAGCGGGTAATAAGCCGGGTCGTCGTACGTGATGAGCGCCTCATCGAAGTAGCGCCGGTTTTTCACACCGGTCAACTGGTCGTGATAACTCAAATATTCGATTTCCATCTCGTACTTCTTCTTCTCGGTCACGTCCCCGATATAGCCGTGCCAAAGCACGTGTCCGTCCGCAAGTTTTTCCGGGCGGGACGAGCCTAAAATCCAAGTCGTTCGCCCGTCCGGCATGATGACGCGGAACTCGGCGTCCCAAATCGTCAAGTTGCGGTACGACTCGTCGATCGTCGCCATGACGTTCGGATAATCGTCGGGATGGATTTTCGTGAAGACGAGGCCTGCGTCTTGATCGACCTGTTCAGGCGTGACACCGGTCAACACCTCGAACCCGCGGCTAAAGAACGGGAAGCTGAACGACCCGTCCGGCCGGCGCTCGAACTGGTAGATCGCACCCGGCACTTGATCGGACAGCTTCGTCAACAGACGGTCCCGCTCGGCCAGCTCTTCCTCGAGCTGGACCCGCTCGGTCACGTCTTTGGCGACGGCATAGATGTAACTGCCTTGTACTTTGCAATGCCACTCGATCGAGCGGTAATCGCCATCCACCGTCCGGTAACGGTTGACGAACCGGTACAGTTCGCGCGCCGTGTCGAGCTCGGCGAAGGCGCGTTCCGTCTTCTCGACGTCGTCGGGGTGGACGAGCCCGATGAAGTCCATGTTCTCGAGATCTTCGAGCGGGAAGCCGAGCACGCGCTCCCACGGTTTGTTCAAGTGAAGGATGTCGCGTTTATGGAGCGACATGATGCACTCGAGGTCGACCGTGGCGAACCCTTCGAACATCGAGTCTTTCGCCTCGCCGACTTGCCGGTCAGCTTTCGTCATCTGTTCGAGGATGTGGACGATATATAGCTCGACGAGGCCGAGCCGGCTCGCCCGTTTTTGTCCTTGCATGACGATCGTCAAGTCACCGTAAAACACACCGTCCTTCTCGATTTTGAAGAGGACGACTTGACCGAGGTCAAAGATGCGTAAAATGTTTTTGACGAGCCGCTTCGGGAGCGCCCCGTCGATGAGCGGCCCGATCTCGTCAAAGACGAGCGGGCTTTCCGCTTCGAGCAATTCGCGCCGCTTCTCCGTCATCGGCCACTTCTTCCCGACCGGGTGGAAACCGAGCACGTCGAGGCTCCGCTCGAGCAATTCGTCGATGCCGGACAAGGCGACCGTCGAGTACGACGCACCGTCCTCGTTCATCAAGTTGAGCGTCACCGCCTTCGCACCTGTGAAGTCGCGGATCTGGTCGAGGAAGTGTTGGTTGATGAGCAAGTCCCGCCCCGTCGCGACGAAACGATGCGAGACGTTGACGAGCTGTTTGAGCGCGTTGTTCTCTTGCACGTGGGGGGTGATATCGTTGAAGAGCGTCGACACGTAGCCGGGCCGCTCACTGAAGACGGACAGCTCATACCACGCTTTGTTGCGGCGCGAGAAATGCTCGAACGTGATGGCCTCACCGCTGCTCACCGCCCGGGCGACTTGGACGATCCATTCCCGCTCGCTGTATTCGAAGTCTTTCAGTTTGTCGGTGATGCGGCCGCCGAGGAACTGCTCGCGTTTCGCTTTCATGATCTTCTCGAAGGCAGCGTTCACTTCGAAAAACTCATAGTCGACCGGTTCGCCGGTCTCGTCGTAAACGACTTTGAACTCGACGTAGCCTTGGGGCATATGGCGCAACAAGGATTGGTATTGCGTCTGGTCGCGTTCTGTCACGTCATTCCCTCCTACATAGTCATATCTACTACTCAGTTTACCTCATTTTCGATAAATTCCCTATATTTTCCGAATTGATTCATGCGAATATGCGCACATTAAGTTTATGTAAATATGCACTCCAGCCGTTGCCTCGAGCCGGTTCAATTGTTAGAATGACATCGATATCCGATATCGGAATTCGATTTCAAGGAGTTGATGATGATGGAAGACCGCATCCTTAGGAAACTGTTCCTCGGCTTCATCCATATCCACATCTTGCACCATGCGTCGGAACACCCGGTGTATGGGGCTTGGATGGTCGAAGAGCTCCGGGAACACGGCTACACCATCAGTGCGGGCACGCTCTACCCGATTTTGCACGGGATGGAGAAGGACGGGCTATTAATACGTTCGAATGAGAACGTCGACGGCCATATCCGCAAAAACTACACGACGACCGACAAAGGTCTCGTCGTCTTGGCGGAAGCCCGCCAAAAAGCGTACGAATTATTTAAAGAAATCAAGGAGTGAAACACATGGAAAAACAACGCGTGACGCTAAAGACGTTACTTGAGATTTTGTTCGTCTCGACCCGGCTCGGTTTGACGTCGTTCGGCGGACCGATTGCCCACCTCGGCTATTTCCACGAGGAATACGTCAGACGCCGGAAATGGATCGACGAGAAGGCGTACGCCGACCTCGTCGCCCTTTGCCAGTTCTTGCCGGGACCGGCAAGCAGTCAAGTCGGGATCGGCATCGGCATCGTCCGGGGCGGAATCCTCGGCGGCATCACCTCGTTCATCGGCTTCACCGCCCCGTCGGTCATCGCGCTCATCTTGTTCGCCCTATTACTATCAGGGCTTGACGTGTCGGATGCCGGCTGGTTGTACGGCTTGAAAGTCGTCGCCGTCGCCATCGTCGCCCACGCCATCCTCGGCATGGCCGGCAAACTGACACCGGACGCGAAGACACGGACGATCGCCTTTTTCGCCCTTTCCGGCGCCCTGCTCGTTCAGACGGCGTATAGCCAAGTGCTCGTCATCTTGCTTGCCGCCGTGGCCGGGTTCTTGCTATTCAAGCCACAGAACTTGGACGTCAAATCGGCGACGTTCCCCTTGTCGAAACGTCTCGGTGCGGTACTGCTCAGCCTGTCCGGTGCGCTCCTCGTCATCTTGCCGATCTTGCGCGAGACGATTGAGAGCCAATCGATCGCCCTCTTCGACAGCTTTTACCGGGCCGGCGCGCTCGTCTTCGGCGGTGGTCACGTCGTCTTGCCGCTCCTTGAGCGCGAACTCGTGCCAGCCGGCTTCTTGAGCGAAGAGGCGTTCCTTGCCGGTTACGGGGCGGCCCAGGCCGTACCAGGACCGTTGTTCACGTTCGCGTCGTACCTCGGCACCGTCATCGACGGGGTGCCGGGCGGACTGCTCGCGACGTTCGCCATCTTCTTGCCGGCGTTCCTCTTGATTCTCGGGGCGCTCCCGTTCTGGAACGCGCTCCGTCGCAATCCGAAAGTCGGCGGTGCCCTCATCGGGGTGAACGCGGCCGTCGTTGGGATTTTGATCGCGGCATTCTATCAACCGATCTTCACAAGCACAGTGAACGGGGTCGTCGACTTCGTCTTCGCCGCTTTCTTGTTCGTCATGATCGCCTATTGGAAACTGCCGCCGTGGGCGCTCGTCATCGCGGGTGTCATCGGCGGGACGATTATCGGGATGTTATAACGAATGGGACCTTTCGAGGTCCTTTTTTGATTCCCTGTTTTTCTCCACTTCTTTTAGAAAAATGTTAATCCTTTGAAACTTTTTCTAGGTGACGTCTCGCTATACTAAAAGATATCTTTCTTTAAACAATAGGGAAACGTACGAAAGGAAGTGGGAGCATGCAACCGTTGCGCCACTCACACACATATATGCCCGGCCTTGACGGACTGCGCACGTTCGCCGTCCTGGCCGTCATCTTGTTTCATTTGAACACACCATACATCACCGCCGGTTTTCTCGGGGTCGACGTCTTCTTCGTCTTGTCCGGTTACTTGATCACCGGCATCCTGTTGCGCGAATGGGCGGCCAAAGGACGGCTCGACTTGAAGAAGTTCTACGTCGCCCGGTTCCGCCGTCTGTTGCCGGCGCTCGTCTTCATGCTTGCCGTCGTCATGACGGTCGTTTGGCTGTTCGAACCGGATCTGCTCAATACGGTGCGGCAAGACACGCTCGCCGCGCTCGTCTACGTGAACAACTGGTGGTACGTCTTCCACGACGTGTCGTACTTTGAGAGCTTCGGCAAGCCGTCACCGCTCCAAAACTTATGGTCGCTGTCGATCGAGGAACAGTTCTACCTCGTCTGGCCGCTCCTTCTCCTTTTCGGTTTGAAGTCGAAGCGTCGTTTCCTTCAAGTCGTCGGCGTGACGTTGTTCGCCTCGGCGCTCTGGATGGCGGTCAGCTTCACACCAGGCGTCGATCCGAGCCGGGTGTATTACGGGACGGACACACGTCTGTTCGCCCTCCTCATCGGAGCCGTCCTCGCCTTCGGTTGGCGGCCGGACGCGTTCAAGCACGACATGCCGGACGTCGGCCGGCGTATCTTGAACATCGGGGGCGCAGTGGCGTTCGCGACGCTCCTCATCGTCATGACGCGTGCGAGTGCGTATGGCACGTTCCTCTACTACGGCGGGTTCTTGCTCGTCGCGTTGGCATCAGCCGTCTTGATTGCCGCGACGGCTCACCCGTCGACCGTCTGGTCCCGTCTGTTTGGCAGCGAGTGGCTGCGCTTGATCGGGACCCGGACGTACGGTATCTATTTATGGCACTATCCGGTCATCATCTTGACGACACCAATCGAGCAAATCGGCACGTTCGAACCGTTCCGCGCGCTCGCCCAAGTCGCATTGACGCTCGTCATCGCCGAGCTGTCGTATCGCTGGATCGAGACGCCGGTGCGCCGTCACGGTTTCAAAGGGGTGCTTCAATCGTTTCGTCCCGTCATGTCGCCCGGACGGATCGCTGCCGTCAGCGTCGCGACCGCCCTCTCGCTCGTCCTCATCGGCAACTTGACGATTCTCGCGTTCAGCGGGACGAACGAGCGGACTGAAGAGATCCCGGTCGTCAAACCGAATCCGGCACCAGAACCACCGCCTGAAGAAACAGAAGCCGAGCGGCCGATCGACTCGTGTCCGCCGGCGCTCGCCATCGGCGATTCGGTACTTCTCGGGTTAAACGAATACCTCGGAAATGCGTTCCCGAACCTCGAAATCGACGCCGAGCTCGGCCGCCAAGTGCGGGACGCCCAAGACGTCGCCGCCAAGCACGGGGCGTATAACACGTCCGGACACGTCGTCTTCCTCCATCTCGGGACGAACGGCGCCTTCAAGACGGAACAACTCGAGACGCTCCTCGACCAGTTCGCGGGCGCCGACCACGTCTACTTGATCAATACGCGCGTCCCGCGTCCGTGGGAGCAGGAAGTGAACGATAAGCTCGCCCGCGCGAGCGAACAGCGCGACAACGTCTCGCTGCTCGATTGGCACGCGGCGTCCGCCGGCAAAGGCGACTATTTCGAAGGCGACGGTGTCCATTTGACGATCGATGGCGCCGAGGCGTTCGGTCGGATGCTCGAAGACGAGATCGGCTGTATGAACGACAAATGACCTAGCGGCTGCTAGGTCATTTTTTCATGGGCGCCACTTCCAGCGCATGTAGTTGAGGAACAGCTTGATGTAGGCGAGCTGTTCGCGGATAACGTATTTCGGCTTGACCGAAGCCGGTGTCAACGCATAAAGCGCGTCCGTCTTCAGCCCGAAGTAGAGACGTGCGACGAGCCGGGCCCGGCGGACGTGGAAATCGTTCGTCACGACGGTGAGCCCCGGTTCCCCATCCCAAATCACGCGGCTAAGGAGAAAGTTCTCATACGTCGAGGTCGATGCGGCCTCAACGTGAATCCGCTCCTCGCTGACCCCACGGACGATGAGTTCCCGCTTGATGACGAGCGCCTCGGCCATCCCTTCGTCCGGCCCTTGTCCGCCTGTCGCGATCAGCTCAACGTGCGGGAAACGCGTCGCGTAAGCTGCCGCCACCTCGATCCGATGCCGGAGTGCTTTCGATGGCTTGATCCCGTTCACTTTCGCCCCGAGGATGAGGACGTATCGATACGTGCCGTCTGGTTGTCGTTTCATCGTCTGCACCTGCCTTTACGAATGATTATATCATTCGACTGATACGTCTTTGTTACAGTAGCTAAAGCAAATATATGGTAGAATGGGTATCGGATTAATTTAAATCGAAGGAGTACCGATGATGCAAAACGTAAACCGAGCGCCCGATGACCGCATGCGGCAACGGCGCGAGACGCGACATAAAGGGACGACGATCGTCCTCCATAGCCTATTGATTCTCGGCTTTTTCGCCTTCTTGATCGGCGGGGCCTACTTGACGCTCACGTCAGAGAAACGCGAAGTGTCCGACATGGAGAACCGTAAGCTCGCCGGTCCGCCGGTCGAGCTCTCGGTCGAAAACGTCATGTCCGGTGCTTACATGAAGAGCGTCGAGGCGTACGTGACCGACCATATCGTCAGCCGTGACCGCTGGATCAGCCTCCATGCGTTCTTATCGAAAGACTTGTTCCTCCAGACGGTGAAGAATGGGATTTACGTCTCCGCCGACGGGACGATGGAATCTCCGATGAAAGAAGGAGTCGATACGGCGACGTTGCTCGACGACTTGTCGACGTTCACACAGTCGATGCAAGCCTCGGACGTCGACGTCTATTTCGGGCTCGCCCCGAACAAGGCGTCGATGGTCGACGTCGGACCGAACATGCCGGACTATATGGGCAACGACGCGCCGAAGATCTTCAAAGACGTCCGGGACGGCCTCGCGACCGTCGATGGGCTGACGGTCATGGACTACCGCAAACCGTTGAATACGGCCGACACGTTGAGTGACGTCTTCTATAAGACGGACTATCATTGGAACATCCACGGTGCCTATCTCGCCTATGCGCAGACGGTGAAGCAGATTGCGGACGACCACCAAGGCGTCAGTGAGCCGCTCAAACTTGGCGAACTGCGGACGAAGACGCATGAACGTCCATATTACGGATCATACGCCCGCAGCACGACGCTCCAATACGTCAAAGACGGTGATACGTTCGAGTGGATGGAGCCAAAAGCCGGCTACACGCCGAACAACATTTGCTACAACCGCTCCGAGACGTGCGGTGGCAACTTGATCAACCAGAAACCGCTCAAGTCGGAGGAGACGTACACCGAGATGTATTCGCTCTTCCTCCACCGCAACTGGCCGCTCATCACGATGGATCAGGAGTCACCGAAAAATGACACGCGCGCGCTCGTTTTGAAAGACTCATATGCGAACCCGATGCTGACGTTGTTACCGGAGCATTTCGGTCATCTGTCGGTCATCGACATCCGTCACTTCGACGAGTCGTCAATCGAGACGTATGTGAAACAAAACGACATCGACGTCGTCTTGTTCATCCATAACGTCAACCTCGGCGAGTTCGTGCCGCTCTACCATGAGAAATTGAATGATTGAATTTCGACGAATCCATTCGCTGTTTGCGAATGGGTTCGTCTTTTTTGTCTAATGACTTCGAGGCGCTGACGGTCTACGCATAGATCCCCTTCCAGTGGGACATGTCGTGTCGCTCATCCGGTGGCGCCGGAGACTCCTGAGGGATTAGCGAGCATAGGGAGACCCAGCAGCAACGAAGTTGCGATGCGGCTCCCTGCTCGCCCTAGGAAAGCGAAGGCGCCAGAAGGATGAACAACTGAATACGTGAAGCAACGAAGAGAAAAGAAAAAGAGCACTGGCGCGTCTATCGCGGACAGTGCTCTCTCTGTTTAGAACCGGAAATAAATGAACGGGTTGAAACTGCTCGCGACGATGTACGACACGGCGAAGACGAAGATCGTCGCCATGAAGCCGAGCCGCATGAAGCCGGCCATATAATTGACCCACAGCTTCTTGCTGTCCTGCTCGAGGCGGAGCACTTTCTCACCGAACAGTTTCGGGAGTGGCGTCGCCGCGATCATCGCGATGGCCAAGATGACCCCGTACTGCACGAAGTAGAACATCGCCTCGTTGTCCCACACCGGCGCACCGTTCAAGTTGAACATGGCCGACAAGTAGGAGAGGGCGTACGGGAAGTCGTCTGCCCGGAAGAACACCCAACCGATGATGACGACGAACAGCGTGAACGCATGCGCGAGCGGGGCCGGAAGCGCCTTGAGCCACGCCCCGAGGAACGCACGCTCGAGCATGATGAAGAGCCCGTAATACGCCCCCCAGGCGATGAACGTCCAGCTCGCCCCGTGCCACACGCCTGTCAAAATCCAGACGATGGCGAGGTTTCGGTACAGCTTCCACGCACTGCCACGGTTCCCGCCGAGCGGGATGTAGACGTAGTCACGGAACCAGCTACCGAGCGAGATGTGCCAGCGCCGCCAGAACTCGGACACCGATTTCGAGATGTACGGATAGTTGAAGTTCTCGAGGAAGTGGAAACCAAACATCCGGCCTAGCCCGATGGCCATGTCGGAATATCCGGAGAAGTCAAAGTAAATCTGGAGCGAATAGGCGATGATGCCGATCCAGGCGAGTCCCATCGACATCTCCCCCGCGTTTTGCGAGAAGATTTGATCGGCGACGTAGCCGGCGTTGTTCGCGAGGAGCATTTTCTTCGCGAGCCCGATGACGAACCGCTGAATCCCGCTCGCGAAGTCGTCCATCGTCTCTTTCCGGTCGTTAATCTCATCGGCGACCGTCTGATAGCGGACGATCGGCCCAGCGATCAACTGCGGGAAGAGTGAGATATAGAGCGCGAGGTCGAGCGGGTTGCGCTGCACTTTCCCGTCTTTCCGGTACACGTCGATGACGTAACTCATCGCTTGGAACGTGAAGAACGACACCCCAATCGGAAGCGGGATTTTCGGGTCAGTCAGCTCGAGCCCGGTGATGGCGTTGACGTTCTCGATGATGAAGCTCGTGTACTTGAAGACGGACAAGAGCAACACGTTCCCGGCGACCATGCCGGCGACGAGCCACTTCGCTTTCTTCTTATTGTCACGGTTATTGTCGACGAGCAGTCCGAACGAATAGTTCATGACGATCGACGCGAGCATGACGGCCGTATAGATTGGCTCGCCCCACGCGTAGAACAATAGACTCGCGACGAGCAGCACCGTGTTCTTCAAGAAGCGCGGTGACACATAATATAGGATTAAGACGAGCGGTAAAAACCAAAATAAAAAGATCGTCGAACTGAAGAGCATGACGTCCCTCCTCTCTTAGAAAAATAAAAAGACTGCCCCGAGGGACAGTCTAAAGCCATCAACGCGTGAAGCGTTCGACGATTGCGTCGACGATGCGGCGTGACGCCTCCCCGTCCCCGTATGGGTTAGACGCTTTCGCCATTTTTTGGTGCGCCGAAGCGTCTGACAACAACTCGTCGGCGAGGCCGAAGATGACTTCTTCCTCGACACCGGCGAGCTTGAGCGTGCCAGCCGCGACGCCTTCCGGACGTTCCGTCGTGTCACGAAGGACAAGGACCGGTACGCCGAGCGATGGCGCTTCTTCTTGCACGCCGCCCGAATCCGTCAAGATAAGGTGCGAGCGTGACGCGTAGTTGTGGAAATCGAACACGTCGAGCGGTTCGATCAAGTGGACGCGATCGAGGTCGTTCAAGATCTCACCCGCAAGTTCCCGAACGATCGGGTTCATGTGGACCGGATAGACGACTTCGATATCGTCATACTTCTCGATCAAGCGGCGAACGGCGCGGAACATGTTGCGCATCGGCTCGCCGAGATTCTCGCGGCGGTGGGCCGTGAGCAAGACGAGACGTTTGTTTTCAGCCGTGATTTGGTTGAGCAACTCGTTGTCGTACCCGTCTTGGACGGTCGTCTTGAGTGCGTCGATCGCCGTGTTGCCCGTGACGAAGATGTCTGCTTCCGTCTTGTTCTCACGAAGCAAGTTTTCAGCCGACGTCTCGGTCGGTGCGAAGTGCAGGTCCGCCATGACGCCTGTCAATTGACGGTTCATCTCTTCCGGGTACGGCGAGTACTTGTTGTACGTACGAAGGCCCGCCTCGACGTGACCGATCGCGATCTGGTTGTAGAACGCGGCGAGTGACGCGGCGAACGTCGTCGTCGTGTCCCCATGGACGAGGACGATGTCCGGTTTCGCTTCTTTCATGACTTCATCGAGCCCGTGAAGGACGCGCGTCGTCACGTCGAAGAGCGTTTGGTTCTTCTTCATGACGTCGAGGTCATAGTCTGGAGTGATCTTGAAGAGCTGGAGAACTTGGTCGAGCATCTCCCGATGTTGGGCTGTGACAACGACGATCGGTTCGATCCCTTCACGTTGTTTGAGCTCCAATACGAGCGGAGCCATTTTGATTGCTTCAGGACGTGTACCGAACACGGTCATAACTTTAATCATACAGATTCTCCTTTAAGGGGTTTTCGCGGCAAGATGATCGTCTCGCCGACGTCGTTTTGGTCGACAATCGTCGTCCGTTGCGCCATCTTCTGTTGCTTGAACTCGGATTGACGCTTCGAATCGAGCGTGCGGAACCATTTTAAGAACTTCATATACTCGTCGGCCACCTCGTCGACCGGTCCGTACTCACGAATCTCGCCGTATTCGAGCCAGATCGCCTGCGTACAGAACTGCCGGACTTGTGACACCGAGTGGCTGATGAAGAAAATCGTCTTGCCCTCGTCTTTGAACTCGTTCATCTTGACGAGACAGCGGTCGGTGAACGTTTGGTCCCCGACCGAGAGCGCCTCATCGATGACGAGGATGTCCGGGTCGATGTTGATCGAGATGGCGAAGCCGAGTCGCGACTTCATCCCGCTCGAGTACGTCTTGACCGGCTGATCGATAAAGTCGCCGATGTCGGCGAACTCGATGATCTCCGGGGTGATCGCCTTGATTTGATGCTTGTCCATCCCGAGCATGAGACATTTCAACTCGATGTTCTCCATGCCCGTCAAGTTGCCGTTCAGCCCTGACGAGATCGCGATGAGCGACGGTTTGCCGCGCAGCTCGATCTTGCCATGGGTCGGCGGGATGACGTCCGATAACAAGTTCGACATCGTCGACTTGCCGGAGCCGTTGATCCCGAGGATGCCGACGACTTCGCCGGGCGGGACTTCGAACGTGACGTTGCGGAGCGCATAGAACTGCTTCCCGTTCGCTCGGTTGAACAACACTTCTTTCAGTTTATCACTTTGCTTCCGGTACAGCGTGTACCGTTTTGATACGTTTTCGAACTTTACTTGGTAGCTCATACGTCACCGCTCCTTAAATATAGTCAATGAAGTAGCGACGGAAACGGACGTGGATCGCCGACCCGATCAAGAACGTCACGAGCGTGAAGCCCCAGAAATAGAGGCCGTAGCCCAAGTTCTGCATGAGCCAGTCGGTTCCGAGGAACATCGACCGGTACCCTTCCACCAAATAGTAGAGCGGGTTGATCATGAGAATCGTTTCGAGCTTTCCAGTCGGTTGCCAGAAGATAGGGAGTAAATAAAGCATCATCCGAATAATTTGTGACAGCAAATTTTGAAAGTCGCGGATAATCGTGGCCAGTGCCGACGTCAACAGCGAGAACGCGTATAAGAACGCGAGCGCACTGAGGAGCAGGTACGGCAAGAACAACAAGTTCCAGCCTTCACTGATGCCAAACGCCATCATTAAGATGAACGCGATCGCGACCATCGCCACGTGTCGGTACAGTTCCGACAAGATGACGTACGCCGGGATCGTGCTGATCGGGAAACTCATCTTCGAGACGAGTGCGATCTTCGAAAAAACGGATCGAGAACCACTGACGATGGCCGGTCCAAAGAAGAACCATGGCACGATTCCTGAAACGAGCCATGGAAGGAACGGAACATCACCAACGTCTCGACCCGCACGAAGACCGAACCCGAAGACGAGCCAATAAATCGCGATCTGAATGATCGGCGTTATGATTTCCCACAAGTATCCGAAGTACTGCATCGAATAGCGACTTTTCGTTTCATATAGAGAGAGTCTCAATATTAAATAGAGACTCTCCCATAGTTCGATGAATACTTGTTTCGAGGCTTTGATCATAGCGGGCACCTAACGGATTAGGCCAACGTCACTTTCCCGTTGACGTATTCGTACAAGTTTCCGTAGTTGACAACCGCAAGGTCGCTGTCATCGGCCTTCACGATGTTACGTGTGTCAAAGATCATCGGACGGCGCATCGCTGCGTTCAACTCGTTGAAGTCGAGCGCTTTGAACTCGTTGTGGTCAACGAGGACGAGGACGATGTCCGCATCTTTGATCGCTTCTTCTTTCGACACGAGGTCGAAGTGTTTCGACGAAGAGACTTCGACGTGTGGATCGTGGACGGCGACGTTCATGCCTTGTTCGAGCATCAACTCGATGATCTCGACGGCCGGGCTTTCGCGCATGTCGTCGACGTTCCCTTTGTATGTCACGCCGAATGCCGCGATTTTTGCCTCAGGCTGGTCTGAAACGAGCTTTTGCACGTTCTCGACGACGTAGGCCGGCATCGATACGTTCGTGTCGCGTGAGAGCTTGATGATCTTCGCGAGCTCAGGCTGTTTCGCCACGATGAAGTACGGGTCGACTGCCAAGCAGTGTCCGCCGACGCCTGGTCCTGGGCTGTGAAGGTTGACACGCGGGTGTTTGTTCGCCATCTCGATGACGTCGAGGACGTTGATGTCGAGGGCGTTACATACTTTCGCGAGTTCGTTCGCGAGGGCGATGTTGACGTCACGGAACGTGTTCTCCATGAGTTTCGACATTTCAGCCGTCTTCGCGTCCGTCTTGATGATCTCACCTTTTACGAACGTGCCGTAAACTTTCGCACCGGCATCCGCGCAGTCAGGCGTGATCCCGCCGACGATGCGGTTGTTGTACACGAGCTCATGCAAGATCTGACCTGGGAGCACGCGCTCCGGGCAGTGGACGAGGAAGATGTCTTCGCCGACTGTGAAGCCTGCCGCTTCGACGAGTGGTTTGACGTGGTCGTCCATCGTACGTGGTGCGATCGTCGACTCGACGATGATGACGTTGCCTTTCTCGACATATGGAAGGACGCGTTTCGTCGCTTCAAGCACGTACGTGAGGTCACACGATTTGTGCTCGTCATCGTTGTTTGGTGTCGGGACGGCGATAATGAACGCGTCTGCTTTTTCTGGTTCAAGTGATGCGTGGAACTTGCCTTTCGCGACGACGTCTTTGACGACGTCTCCGAGGCCTGGCTCTTCGATGTGGATTTCGCCACGGTTCAATTTATCGACAACTGACTGATGAATGTCCACACCGACCACGTCGACGCCGTATTGGGCGAAGACCGCTGACGTTGGGAGTCCAATATATCCTAATCCGATCGTACATACTTTCATAGTTGAGCTTACCTCCATAGATTAGTGACAGGTGTCACTGAATATTACTTAACATTTCATATTGTTTAGGATTTTACCAAAAATCAAACCCATTATACTCCTGATACGATTTATTAAGCAATTACATTTTCATGACAAAACGGGATTATACCGGGCGAACCGCTCGTACGTTCGTACCGAGTCGATACTCCGTACTGAGCGCTGCCGCACGCACATCCCCTACACTATAGCAAACTTCAGGTAACAATGACCAATTCGAGACGGAAACGTTTGCGAACGTCAAGCGACGGAACTGATCATCGGTCACGACTTCTTTTAATTTGGCGCGCGTGTACGGGTTCAATAAGTAGACACGGATGACGTCCGTGTCCGGATACGTCGCGATGAGCGCATCCGCTCGTTCGAGCTTGTCACCGATGACGACACCGCTCGATGCGGCGTGCTGGTTCAACACGCTGTATGAGAAGTACGACAGTCCGGCTTCGGCGACGAGGTCGCGGATCGTCGCCCTCTCGTCCGCCGCGTCCCGGTAGTACAAACTCATCATCGACGTCTGGGCGTCGATTTTCCGTTCGATCAACCGTCGCGTCGGCTCGTCCGCCTGGTCGAGCAACGCATTCAGCGCCTCGATGACCGCCATCCGTTGGCGGACCGAGAAGTCGTGGCTCTGCGCCTGCCTCGAGACGGACTGTTCCCGCACTTGCCGATAATAGATCGCCTCGGTGTCCGGCGCGAGTAGCTCGACGCGCGGTGTGAACGTGGCGAACAACGTCGAGAAGTAGACGACGTCTTCCCCGCTCTTTAAGCTCGGCTCGTACGCCGTGCGTTTCGCGTAGACGGTCGGGACGAGCTTACAGGCGTTCAACGTCAACAGCTGTGACATCTGCTCATACGCCCAGTCCTGACCGGCGAGACGTAAAAACTCGCGATGGAGCGGTGACGTGAGCGGTTTGCCTTCCGGGTCGCGATCTTGAATGTCGGCGATGACGATGCGGTCCGGGAGCGCCCGTGCGAACAGCGCTTCCAAGTACGATTCGCTCAGCGTGTCGTCCTCGTCCAAAAACGTCACGTATTGACGGGTTGCGGCGTCGAGCCCGCGGTTGCGGGCGATGCCGACGTTCGCCTCTTCTTCGAGCAGGCGATGGACGGTGACGTCTTTCCCGTAAGACAGGCTCGCATCATGGAGCTCTTGTCGGTTCGGCCCGTTGAAGACGAGCACCCATTCGACGAGCGACGGCTGAAGCGTCTGACGTTCGAGCGAGGCGAGACACGCCTTCAGCATTTCCACCGAGTCGTGCGAGGCGACGATGACGCTGACGCCGCGCACGGTCGGACCTTCTAAGAAAGTCGGGAGGCGCAACGGTTGAAACTGTTCATCGACCGTGCGTGTCCACGCCTTCTTCTCGGCCTGGACCGCTGCCAACTGCTCCTCGTACCCGCTCATGACGATTGCCCTTCCCGTTCGATCTTGGCGACGAGCTTGCCGGCGACCGGGATCGCTTTGGCGCGCTCCACGATGTGTTGGATTCGTTTGAGTTCGGTCTCGACCGTCTCCCGCTTCGCTTTCTCGCTCGCGACTTCTTTCCGCCACTTGTCAGCGTTCGCTTTCGCCTGCCGGACTTCCCGCTCGAGCTCTTTCATCTTCTGGATCGTGTTTTCTTTCCCGCGGATATGTTTCGCGCCCTCTTCGAGCACGTCTTGTTTCACCGCTTCGATTTGGTCGGTCAATGCTTGCAGCTGTTCCCGTAAAAATGCATTCTCACGTTCGACATACTCAACTTGTTGACGGTCCATGACGATTTCCTCAGCTTTCTATGACCCACGACCCCATCTTCAATTGGACGGTGTGTTGGTCGTTTTGGAATTTGAATGCTAACTTGACGAACTTCGCTTCAACTTCTTTCGGAATCCGGTGGCGGATCTCATTCACACCGGGACGGAGCTCATGGCTGAACGCCGTCTTCTTCAAATTCTTTTTCGCGTCATACTGCATGACGTACAGCTCGATCGGCGTCACGTCTTCAGACAACAGCTCGATCGACCCGTCGAGGTCGATATACGGCGCACTTCCGAGCGTCGCGTCTTTTTGGAACTCGGACGACGGCGGCGCGCTGAAACTTTGGTTGAACAGTTGGAGATACCCGTTCTCCCCGCCGAGCGGGAGCACTTCGATGTTGGCGACGAACTGATCCTCCCGCAAGTTGAACAAGTCGGCGTTGAACGGGACGAAATAATGGTAAATGAACGGCTTGACCGTCACCGAGCGCGGCTTGTGCGACTCCGGCACGACGAGCTCGACTTGTTCCGGGTCGATCTCCGACCCGTCCAGTTGAACGGTCCAATTACGGGCCGTCCAGTCGTTCCAAAGCGAGACGTAGCCGTGTTCCGGCGTCTCGCTCGGTTTGAAGCGTTCACTCACGCCCGCTTCGACCCCGAGCCGCTCGTTCAACTGCTTCACTTGCCCTGGCACGACGTGGTCGAGCATGAGCCGCCAGTTGAGCGGCGCCGGAATAATCGTCGGCAAAAGCGGCGAGTCGCTCCACGCGAACGATTCTTTGACGAAATGGAGCGGCTTCTCGCCGAACAAGGCATCGAGGGCGACTTTGACGAGGTGCCCTTGACGGCGGAGCTCGTACGGCGCCTCGATGATGTGGCGGAGGACGTCCCGGTCAAAGAGCGGCTGAAGGATCGTCATCTCGCGCATGAACCCGCTCCGGGCGTAAGCGTGAAAATGTTCGACCTTCAAATGGAACCAGGCCGCCTCGAGCCGTCCGCTCCAATCGCGGTCCGTCTCTTCGTCGAACAAACGATCGAGCATCGCCTCGACTTGTTCGCGTTCGCCTTCGCCAAATCCTTCAAATGGACGGATCGCTTTCCGCGACAGCTGTTGCTTCGCCTCGTGCTCGTCCATGTTGTCTTTCAAGAAGATGTGCTTGCCGTACAACCAGTCCGACCCGTGTTTGCCGACTTCGGCATAGCCATGGTCGATGTCGCGCCCGGTCGGCACACTCTCGTAGGCGGACAAGTTGCCGTCCGTCGCCTCATATGACGACGCCATCCGGCGGCTGAGCGAGAGCGTGATCGTCTCGTCAGGTGCCGGTGTCACGGCGAGTTCCGCTTCAGCGAGCAAATCACGGGCGAGCGTCGCCTCGTTCCCTTTCTCGTCCGGGACGTGGAGCGTCACGTCTTTCCCGGCTTCGAGGTAAAGTTTCGCGAGCAATACGTCGAGTGCACTGCCTGAGAACGGAATGTTCACAGACGCCATCGGGACGGCAGCGGCGCGTCGAAGTGCCGTGAGCCATGTGTCGGTGAAGTCGTCCCGTAGTTTGGACGCCCCGCGCGGCAGTTCGTCCCACGTCTCGATCGTGACGTTCCCGTCCTGTACAGTCAGCCGTTCGCCGGCAGCGAGACGTTTGACGCCCTCGATGCGCGTGTCGCGTCCGAAGATGTGACCGATGTGACGCATCTGGCTCGCCGACTCCTGTCGTTCTGTCGACTTGCCGGCCCGATCGGCCACATCGACGAGCGATGACCCGACGACGACCGGTGCTTCCGAATAATAGACCGGCAACAAGTTGTTGAACGGCACGTCGACCGTGAACGCGTCATCGAGGCGCAAAGCGACGTTCATCCCGTTCGGCTCCTCGCGAGACGGGTCGTAATGGCCGAGGCGCACGTCGAGCGGCGTCTCGGAGATGACGTGCGTCAATCCGTCACGGCGCTCAAAGTCGAGCGTATGCGTCTTCGCTTCATACATAAAATGGCTCATAATGCATCTCCTCTAAGTATGGTAAAACGAGCAAACCCGGAAGCCCGGGCTTGCTCATTGTTTTCGATTCATTTCGGTCAAGATGAGTTGTTCGAGCTTCGGCGCGAGCGTCTCGATGGCGAAATGGTGATGCGCGTACGCCATGAACCGTTCGGTCGAGGCGAGCAGCTTGTCGGACTCGCCGCGGAACGAGCGGATGATGTCGACGCCGTCTAGGACGTTCTCCATCAACACGTCATCCGGGTAAATCGTCTCGCTGCCCGTCCAGTGGCGAATGATCGGGTACGTGCCCGACGTCATCGCCTCGGCCGGTGCGAGGTGGAAGCTCTCGAGGTCGCTCGTCGACAAGACGAACCCGATCTTCGTCAACCATTCCGGCACGTCGTTGCCGTGACCGTCAAAGACGACGCTGTCTTTGAACGCCGGCTCCTCGAGTCGCTCGAGCAGACGGTCGTAGTAGGCGCGCTCGTCTTCCCGTTTGTTGATCCAGTAAATCTCGTTCGGGTGATGTCCTTTGATGAACAGCTTGTAGCGCGTGTCTTCATTGCGGAGCGTCTCGAGCATGTCGAGCGCGAGGTCGAGCCGTTTCAGCTTCGGGTTGACCCCGATCATGCCGAGATGGAACGTCAAGTCGTCGAGCTGTTTCGGTTGAACGAGACGCGTCCCGTCGACGGCGTTGTAGATCATCGTCATCTTGTGGCGCGGGATGCGGAACAGACGATACATCTCCTCGAGCATATATGGCGACACGAGGATGATGCGGTCGATGTTGTGCAAGTTGTACTCGCGCGGGAACGGCGTCTCTTTCTCTTGGCGGTGGATGCGGACGATCATCGTCTGGTGCGGCTTCTTATGATGCGAGTACCAGACGGCGTTGCCGAGCCCCCACTCACAGAAGATGATGTCGGCCTGTTCGAGACACGCCTTGCTGTGATTCACGTCATGAATCTTGTGTCCTTCCCACTCGTCGATCAAGACGTTGAAGCGCGGGTGGCGCTCGAAGTAATCCATGAACAGACGCAGGAACTTGAAGTCGTGCCCGGCGAACAGAAGGTTGATCTTCTTCATCGACCACAACTCGTCACGGAGGCGTTTGTACGTGTTCGTGAACGTATAGTACTGCGCCATCTCATAGAGCCGTGTCGCCGCGTCGCGGTAAACGGCCTCATCGGTCAAGGCGAGCTTCGCCTTCTCGATGAACTCCTGTTCCGAGTTGACGTAGAGCGGGTAGTCCGGGCCGAGGATGAGCTCATGCATCGGGTTCCGGTTCAATAGTACCGGTTTCCCGAGCGAGCCGTACTCGAGCAGTTTCGTCGACAGTTCGAGCGAGGCGTCAAGCTCCGGATGGCGCCATGACACGCCGATCGCACTCGATTCGATGAGCGTCTCGACGTCGGCGCGCGGGATGCCCTTGAGCCACGTCAGCCCGTCATCCGACTTCAAGCGGGCGAGGATGTCTTGTTTGAAGTTCGGGTTGTTCGGGTCTTGGTTGAACTTGTCTCCCGCGACGTGCAGCTCGGCCGGATAGTCGGCACGGAGCTTCGCGAACGCGTCGAGGATCTCCGTCGAATACCAGAGCGGTGCGAACTTGCCCGTGTAGACGAGACGGTCGTTCGGTTTCGCGAACGTCGGGACGGCCTCTTTCACGTTCGGGATCATCGGGTTCAAGATGAGGAACGGACGGTCCGTCGGCAAGAAAGACTCGAAGTACGTCTTCATCGCCTCGGTCTGGCAGAGCATGCGCGCCGAGCGCGACGCGATCTGTTTCAGCCGGGCAAGCTCTTCTTCGGACGCTTGCGTATGGTCGTGCGTGAAATCTGTGATGTACGTCCACGTCTTCGCCATCGTCTGTTCATATTGTGACAAGTCGTACGCGAGCTGGAAGCCGCGGACGAAGGCGAGGTCGTACTTCTCTTTTTTCATCAGCTCGTCGATCAGCCCCGCCGCCTCGTCGGCTTGGAGCACCTTGCGCTCGACGTACGGCGCGTCTTGATAAGTTGGATCGGCGAACACGTCGATGAAGCGGACGTTCGGCAACTCGCGGATGCCGGCCGTCACTTCCGGTTTCGTGATCGAGCGTTTCAAGAGCACGTCGACTTTGATCGATGGATCTTGGTTCAACATCGAGACGACGGAAGTCAGCCAGATGGCCGACCCGTCGATCAAGTTTAAGTTGACGTCCCCATAGACGAGGACGCGAAGTGGTGTCGTCATAGTTGTACCTCCTGAGCGACCGCTTGCGGCATGTCGCTCCCTGCTTTTACATATTGATACGGGTCCGTGCTGAAGATGCGTTCCCCGGACTGGGCGAGTTCTTTCAGCGTCGCGTCTTGCTTCAAGACGTCGAGCGCCTCGGCCACGCTATAGAAGCGGAGCACGTCCGGTTTCATGATCGAGCGCGACGGCGTCGCGTCGAAGACGTAACGGTACGTCCCGTCGGAGTCGATTTTCTCGAGCTTGCCGTCCCACGTGAAGTAGTCTTCTTTCGTCAAGATGTTCGAGTCGGCGTAGCGCGTCGCGAGCATGTAGTCCGACACGTACGACGGGCCGTAGTAGTCGCCCGGTCGGATGAACGCCATCCAGTCGAAGCCGTCCAAAATCTCGGACAAGGCGTTATATTGCGGCAAGTAGCTGAGCATGAACGTCGACACGTCTTCCGTGTTGTACGCCTCATACAAATCGAGGTGGCCTTCGAACTTGTCGAGGAAGACGACGAGGTGTTTATGCTCGTAGTCTTGGGCCCGGAACGTCTCGACGGCGCGGTCCATCTCGTCCGCGGAACGGACGAACGCGACGAGCGCGACTTCCGGATGGTCGACACGGTACGGCAAACCGATCGTGCCGACGACTTGGGCGAGGCGTTGCGTGTACGTGTGATACTTGAGCACGTGACGCATCCCGCCCATGGCGACGTCCTCGTAGAAGCTGTCGTCCGTCAACAGTTTACGGAACGTCTCTTCGAGCATCTCGTCGCCTTCGTCCAAGAAGACGTAGTCGCCGAGCATCTGTTTGACGCCGATCGAGCGCGTGCTGACGACCGGTGTCGCACAAGCGAGCCCTTCGAACACGCGGCGCGAGAACATCGTCGGCGAGTCGTTCACTGAGTTGACGTTCAGCATGACCTTGAAGCCTTTGTACGCCTTGGCGATCTGGTTGTACTTCAAGCTACCACGGATCGATTTACGGAACTGTTCCGGGAATTGGAGCTGGTCCGTCTCCCCGCGCTGGTTCATCTCATAGTTGCGGTCGTAGATGACGAGGCCGTACTTGTCGGCCGCCGCGAACAGGCGGTCCATGTCGATGCGGCGCGACTCGTGGCGGTTCGCGTAATATGAACCGGCGAACGAGGCGTACGGTTCACGCGTCCCCGGCAGACGGATCGGGTTATGCTCTTTCGGCTGTGCCGCGAACGGCAACGCGCCGACCCGGTCGTGCCCGCAATCTTCTTTATAGTTGTCGAGAATGTTCGCATCCGTCGTGTAGACGAAGTCGAACCGTTTCGCCGTCTCGATGAATCGGTCATAGTGAATCGGGTCTTCTTTGTTCCAGAACACGGTCGGGACGTTGTTCAAACGGCACCATTCGAGAAGCGCGTCGAGCTCTTCCCACGTGTTCGTGCCGTATTTGACGATTTTCTTCTCCCACGTCTTGTCGTTCCCTTTCCAGGCCGACTCGACCATGAGGAAGTCGGGCTGACGGTCGGCGAGGACGGCCGGCCAGTCGTCCGGCGAGAACGTGATCAACTCACATTCCGGACGGTATGAGGCGGTCGTGAACTCGTCGAAGATGGCCGCGACTTTCATCTCGTGCAGTTCGCGCGGCGTCGCCTCGAACAGGCGGGCCTCACGCGGGTCGATCCATTCCGGCACTTGCGTCCGGTCGGTGATGATCTCCTCGCTGACACGGATGTTCGTGACGAGCGTCTCGCCTTGTCCGTCGACGCGGAGGGCGAAGCGGAGGTAGCGCACGTCTTTACTGAACTCGAAAATCTTCTCGCTGCCGAGCTGCACTTGTTGCATCGACAACCGCTCCGTGAGCGAGTACGAGATGATGTACAGGACGACGCCCGTGTTCTCGCCGAGCTCACCGTCGACCGTGACGCGGTAGCGGTGGTTCGGACGGACCGTGTACGGCTTCTCTTTCGGGAGCACCGTGAAGCGGTTGTTCGTCTCCATGTACGACACGTAACGGCGCACGTCCGGCTCGACGTCCAAGACGAGGCGGAGTCCGTTCGGGTCTTGTTTCAGCTTGATCGACTCCGGCGTCGGGATCGTCCAGAACGTCGGGTCGAGGTCGAACGTCTCCGTGCGGCGGACACTGTTCTCGCGGATGACACCGAGCTTCAAGTCCGAGATCGTCCCGTTCCCGTGGAAGCGGACGAAGTAGCGGACCGACTCATGGCTCGGCGTGAGGCTCATGACGTTGCTGAAGCCGAGTGGCACTTCGATGAGCTGGTCGCGCTCGCCGTGCGCGTACGTCGCGACGAAAAGCGTCGCTTTTGCCATCTCGGTCGCGTCTCCTTTTAAATAGAAACGATAGACGTAGTCGTCCATATCGGCGAGCGGGAAGTCGATGCCGCGTTCGGTGTCGACGTGCGGGAGCGCCGATTCATGGACGCCGTAGTGCTCGTATTGGTTGCCTTGTCCGGTCACCGTGATCGTGCCGCCGTCAACATGGACGATACGGCTGAGCGGGGATAGGAGTTCGAGCGACTCGGCGTCGAGCTCGATCATCGTATCGAAGTCTGAGTCAGCGACGGCGCTACTCATCCCTTCGACGTTCCAAAGCGGCTGTCCGTCGATGAGGAGCGACTGGATCAAGACGCGCCCCTTCCCTTGCGTCTGGATGACGAAGCGGGTCTTCGTCTCATCTTCGCGGAGCGTGACCGTCGTACGGACACCGTCCCCGACACGGACGACGCGCGTCCGTTCTTGATCGTTATACATCATGACGAGAAGCGTGACATCGATGTCACCGCTCTTCTCGACGTTCAGGCTCGCGTCAAACTCGCGGATCGACGGGTTGAGCTGGAACGAGTCCGGGCCCGGCACCGTGCGGAATGACGAGGCACGTTCACCGTACGTCAAAAATTGCTTCTCGGCCATCGTAGAAACGAGCGCCGCGCCGTCCACTTCATAGTTTGCAGACGTCCGGGCATGCCAAGACGGGACGACTTCGACGAACTGTCTCGTCTGCACTTGCGTCTTCGTCCCTTTCATCAACCGACGGCCGATTCGTTTGCCGCGCTGCATGCCTAAATAGACACCACGTTTCACTTTACGTTTCCAACTCATGGGGGTTCCTCCAAATTCATAATGGCATCGTTTTCTCTTTAGCCGATGCCCTCTTATTTGAAACATCTCGTTTCGACACCCATTGATTATAGCAAACGCTCAATTCAAAAGGCAAAATCAACTGGATGACAAATCGAAGACAGAACAAAAGGACACCCGTAGATGTCCTTTCGCAATTCATTATTCTTTGACGTCGACCACGCGGCCTTCGACCGTCGGTGTGACTTCGCCAAGTTTTACGAGGTAGTCGCGCATGATCTCCCAGTCGATGAGACCGAGGTCGTTGACGCGTCCTTCTTCGTAAGCCTTCTTGAACTCGAGGTAGTTGTCGCCGCCTTTAGCCGCGAAGAAGTTCGTCGCGATCTTATACGTCGCAGACGGGTCGATATCGACGTACGTCTCACCTTGGAGCACTTGCGCCTTGACGACGCGGCTGTTCGCCGGTTTCGAGCTGTCGAACTCGAGCTTCATGCCAGACATGTGGAGGAAGCCGCCGCTCTCGATCGGATAGACGCTGACGCTGCGCTCAAGCGCCGCGAGAAGCTCGCTACCTTGAAGCGTCATGACCGCGAGTGTGTTACCGAACGGGAGTGTCGTGAGCACTTCACCTGTCGTGATCGGACCTTCGTTGATGGCTGCACGGATGCCGCCCGCGTTTTGAATCGCTGCGACGACTTGTGGATCGACTTGCTTCGCACGGTCGAGCATGCCGTCCGTGATCAAGTTTCCGAGAGCCGTCTCATTTTTACGTACGCTCGGCTTCGTCACGTCACCTGAGTCACGCAAGTTCTCGAACGCAGCAGTCGCTGATGCGCCGATTTCAGCGTTCTTGATGCCGTCGATTTCAGCCGCGAACGGTGCGAGGAGACGGGCCGCCCCTGGGTCTGGCGCGTACGTCTTCACGTCGATCAACTTACCGGCTTGCGAGACGACTTTGCCGTCTTTGTCGAACACGAGGTCGAGTGTGCCGAGGAAGTCGCCGTACTGATACGCTTGGACGATGACCGTCGGGTTGTCGCCTTCTGTGATGAGGACCGGTGCGTCGAGACGTGTATGCGAGTGACCGCCGATGATGACATCGATGCCGTCGACGTGCTTCGCGAGTTCGAGGTCGTTGTCGATCGCCGGGTTGTCATCGTAACCGAGGTGCGACACGGCGACGATTTGGTCGACGCCCATATCTTCGAACGCCTTGACGGCTTTCTTCGCTTCTTCGATATAGTTTTGGAACTGGATCGGTCCTGGGCTCGCGATGTTCGCCGTGTCTTCCGTCGTCAAACCGAAGAATCCGACTTTCTTGCCATCGACTTCTTGGATGATTCCTTCATACAAGCGGCCGTTGAACGGTTTTGTCGCGATTTCGTCGCGGAAGAGCGACTTCATGTATTGGTCGCTCGAGTAATCGACGTTCGAGCTGACGAACGGGAAGTTCGCGTAGCGGACGAATTGCGAGAACTCTTTGTGACCTGTCTCTGTACCGAGGTCGAACTCGTGGTTACCCGGCACCATCATGTCGTACTTCATGTAGTTCATGAGTTTGAGGTCGACTTGTCCTTTGAACTCGTTGAAGTAAAGCGACCCTGAGAACACGTCACCGGCGTCAACCAAGAGACGGTTCGGGTTTTGCGCGCGGAGTTCTTTGACTGCAGCGGCACGGTTCGCCGCGAAGTCGAGTGAGGCGTGCGTGTCGTTCGTATGCATGAACGAGAGCTCGTACCCTTTCACTTCGTAAGGAACGTCGAGCGTGACCGTACGGCCTTTATGCGTGTACGACGCCGTCGCCGTGAATTTCCCGATCTTGTCCGTCGACAAGTTCGTCCATTTCACCGGTTGACGGAGGACACGGTCGACGAACTGGATTTGGAGCGTGTTGAGTTGACCCGTCAACTTTTCGCCGTGTTTGAACGTCAACTCACCCTTCGGTGCGATGATCGCTTTCGGATAGTTGATGACGCGCACTTTCTTCTCGAAGTGCTGGTTCTTCCACTTGATGTAGCCTTTGACCGTTTGATATGTACCGAGCTTGTCCATGTCGACCGTCGATTTGTACCAGTAGATCTTGTTGCCTTGGTATGTCTTGTCGAGCGCCGCGTCGAGATCCCCGTTCTCGACGAAAGCTGCCTTCAACTTCACCGTTTGTTTTGCCGGGGCTGCCTCTGTCACGACCGCAGGGGCGATCACCGATGCCGTGAGCGTCGCCGCGAGCATCCCTTGATAAAACTTGCGTGTTTTCGAATTCAACATGCAATTATTCCTCCTTTGATATGTATAAGTCGACCGAAACGAAGTCACACCCGCGATTTACACCTTCATTGCTTGATGTCTGACCTCAAGCCAATGGAAGCGATTACAAATTCCGTACAGACTTCATCTTTAAAGATACGCAATCTCATAAAATAACACAATTACTTTTCTGTAAATATTTCGTTATTTCTTTTGGATTTTGAAAAAGGAGGACGCCAAATGGCATCCTCCCTACATTTTACTCTTCGACGATCTCAATCTCTTCTTCCGGTACGTCGAGCTCGCCTTTCGGCATCTCGATCGTGCGTGAACGCCCGTCCGAGAGCGAGTACGACACGACGTACGCCGAGTCCGTCTCGGTCACGTGTGAGAACGTCACGCGCGTATTTGATTTCGACATATGGAACAACGTGACGAACGACGTGCCCGTCCCCGTCTTCGTCGAGACGACTTGGTGGCGCGGCGTCCATTCGAAGTCGCGATAGGCGACGAAGCTCGGCTCGATCCGTGTGACGCCAGCCGAAGTGATTGGCAGTTGAATCATTTGGAGCGTCCGCCCTTCCTTGTCGCGGAACATCGTCTCGCCGTCTTTCTCCTCGATTGGTTCTAAGCCGACGCCGAGGTGGAACCGCTGCGTGAACGAGGCGCGCGAGTCCGAACGGACCGTGTCGGCGACGAGCACCGTTCCGGCTTGGTCGTGGGCGATGCTACGCGTATGGTGAATACCTTGCCCCATCAGTTCGCTAAAGCCCGTCGCCCGCTGCAACCCGTCCGTCTCCTCGACCGACAAGATGCCGCTCTTCCCGAGCGTGCTCGCATGGAGCGTCAGCTGGCGCGTGCCCATGTTGATCGTGTTGTGGGCGTTGACGTGGACGGCCTGATTCCGTTCCGGCAAGTTCGTGTAGCCGAAGCGGCCCGTCTCGACGATAAAGTCGCGCCCGTAGCCGTACAAGTCGATGCTCAAATCGTCCTGATGCTTGTGGGCCGTGTTATGGAAACCGGCCGTCATCATGAGCGAGACCGCGTCCGCGAACGGTTTCGTCTCGCCCCAATGCTCGCGCAGGACGGCGTATTGCGTGTGGAGCTGCTTCGTCCGCTCGACTGGGCGGACACCTTCCTTCCCACCCGTCACCGCGAACAACAGGTGCGGATAGTCGCGCATCGTCGAGATCATCGACGCCGTGCGAGGTTCGCCTGTCGTGTCCCCAAAGAGCGGCAACGTCCGGTTCGGCTTGATGAGCGGGACGAGCGTCTCAGGCATCTGTTCGACCGCTTCGAGTCGTGGCGACGTCGTGAAGCCGTTCGCCTCGATCCAGCGGTTAAACCGGTACAGCATCTCATACGTGTACACTTGATACCCCGGCGAGTGCTCGAGATGGACGTTGTCCGGGCTGAGCGAATGGTCGAGCTGCTCGGTCAGACGCGCGGCCGCGAGCTCGCGCCACTCGCCAGAACGCTCAAGTTCCGGGAACGTCTCGGCGATGTCGGTGAGCGCCATGTCTTGGAAGATGCCGTGGTTGTGGCGCGGGCGATAGAACGACGGCGTCGACAAGACGTCGCCGTGCCCTTCGACGGCACGGAGCACGAGCGCGCTGAACGCGGCGTCATTGTTCAGACGCGAGCGCTTGTATTGGTTCCAGAAGTTGATCAAGTGGAACGTGCGGATAGCCGTCCCTTGTTGATGATAGGCGTTCGGGTAGCGCTTGTACTGCGTGGTCGGGTACTGTTTGACCCATCCTTCGACGAGCTGCTTCCCGTACGCCAAGTATTTGACGTCTTTCGTATAGTGGTACGCCATCGTCACTTGGTTCAATACCATCCAGTACTGCGCTTGGAACATGAACGACGTTGAGTCGCCGACTTTGATGTCGCGTTCCCAGTCGAACGTGGCGATGTCCGGCACGGCTTGACGCCCTGGCGCGGCCCCGAGCCGCCAACTGCCGTTTAGTGCCGAGTCGGCTTGAGACACGGCTTGCGCCTCCGTCAAGAAGCCGTAATAGTACGGCACTTCGCGCTTGACCGAGCGGGCCGTGTAGTTATGGAGCAGGCGGTCATATTGGCTGTCGGCCACGACCGCTTTCGTGAGCATCGTCGTCTTGAGCGGGATGTCCCGTTTCAAGCCGTACGTGCGGCGCCCGTCGACCTCGACTTGATAGTAACTCCCCGAGACGCCGACGACGTCATAGCGCTGGTTCGGCGTGAGGGTGGCGATCGGTCGCATCGACTTGTCCGGCATGAGCCGATAGACGACCGTGCCTTTCCCGACTTCTGTGAAAAATGGGCGTGTGCTCGCTTCTGCGCCGACCGACGTCGTCGTCAAGACGAGCGCCGTCGTTAAGAGCGTCCCTTTCATAAATGAATTCATCCAATACCCCTTTTATCTTTTTTTACCATCATACCATGATAAAGAGGAAACTTTTTCAAAATGAAGGGAAGCGTTTTTTAGTTTCCGTTTCTAAATAACCGGTTTCCATTATCTTACAAAACATCCGGATTTCACGTTATCGCGTTGCTATATTGAAAGAAACGAAAAAAGGAGCCCAGTTCATGAAACGATTCATCCTATTCACCTTGATTTTCACTCTCGTCATCGGGACGTTCCCGTCGGCCGCCTCGGCGAAGACGCCGTACGTGACCGTGAAGCAGGTCGCACTCAAACAGTCCGCCTCCACGAAGGCGAAGACGCTCGTCACCATCCCGAAAGGCAAGACCGTCACGCACCTGTCTGACAAAGGCAGCTGGTCGAACGTCCAGTACGGGAAACAGAAAGGCTTCGTCGCCAAGCGGGATATCCAGAAGCAGACCGCCGCACCGAAACCGGTGACCGGTGTCGTCCCGGCACCCGCCTTCGGAACGTTCAGCTACTTCACGTATAAAGGCGGCGACATCGTCAGTATGCTCGGCAAGACGTACAAAATCGACGCGCCGTTGTTGCCGTTCTTCAAAAAGCACGCCCCTGTGTTCAAGACCGTGTTCGGGATTCCCGTCACAGACGGGAATGTGATCACCGGGTTCAAGGCGTTCTATCCGAACCAGTTCTATCCGGGTTCATTCACACTTGATATCGACAAGGCCGCCTCCGAGCGAATCGAGACGTTCGTCATCAGCGTGAGCTCTCATTTGAATCCGACCATCGTCGTCAACGTGGCCAGTCCCGTCACGCAAGTCACGACCGCCGGCTCAAGTCCTTACCAACCCGGCACGGCCGACCTCCGGCTCAACGGGACGTTCCGCCAAGTCGCCGTCACCGGAACGTCGCGCCTTTCAGGAAAAGCGACGATTGAACGGGTCGTCTTACGGATGGGCGACTTTTACCCATCGCCTAGTTCTTATATCGCTCAATTAAACGTAAACGGGACGATCAACCACCTCGAGTCGACGTTCGCCGACGCCCAAGTGACGCTCGGCCGTTCGACCGTCGTCAAACACGTTACCGGCGTCTCACCGAACCAAACCTTAGACGGGGCCCACGGATTAATCAAAGGAACGAAACCAGCGACCGTTCCGGTTCGAGGCCGATGGATGAACCCGACCGAGCAACAAATGAGTGCTTGGCTCATGCGCCTCACGGACCAGGAAGTCGACGTTGACGCCGTCGCGTCGTGGTTGCGCACGCTCAAATTGACGGGCGTCGAAGCGGACCGGCTGCCGTCATACAAGGTCGCCTTGACGAAGAACGCCCGCGCCTATGACACCCGCGTCTCACTAGCAACCGCAGCGGACTGGCAACGCATCATCGATGACGTGAACCGGGCGCTCCGTCCCGGGCCGTTAGACCGGCCATATGTCATGACGACGCAGCGAAGCCATCTCGAGGATTTGATCCTCCGTCACGACCGTTCGCTCGTTTCCTACGATACGTCGAAGCGAGACGACTACCAGCGCGAACTCATCGGATTGATTGACCCTTCTGGCCAACTGATCGACGTCGCCTTCAAGCGGACGTTTGGGAATCAGGTCGTGCGCCATCACGGGGCCTATACGAATGGTGACTTCGCGACAGAACAAGCGTCGTATCAGGAATCCGGGACGTACCGCCATGTGTCGTTGATCGGTTCGAGCCGCCACCACTATACGTTCAACGTGACGGTGAACGGGCGCGAGTCTCGCGTGACGCACGTCAACGGGAAAACGCTGTCCACTTACAAGAAGACCCCGCCGCGCGTCGAAGTGAAACGCGCCGGTGAGTTCTTGCTCGTCCGTTCGTCAGACAGTCTCTGGATGGACAGTGTCCAACAAGCCGTCGCCCCGAACGCAGCGTATTTCGATCCGCGCATGATCGCGACGTATCGCGTACCGGAGGCCGGGGCGTGGAACGGGTCACCGTACTATGTCCTCTACGCCTCGTCGTATGTACCCGGGCGCAAGCTCGTCCTGCAAGCGTACGGCTATGATGACGCCGTCATCACTATCCCGTGAACAGAAAGCCAGTTTCACTTTACTTATATACATGAATGAATCTGGAATTCAAAGAAGTTTGAAAGTTAAAAAATTCAAATTCATGACCAAAATAATTAAAAAACGATGCGACAAGTGTTGGGGATAATTGTATACTAAAGTGGAAGAAACTGATAGAAAGAGGTGGCGTTATGACGATGTACCTTCCTTGTTCTGAGCGATTCACATACAAACGAAACTTGCAACGACTCGCCGAGATTGATTTGCATCAGTCTGCCGCTTGCGAATTCTCGTTCACCCTCCATGTCAGCAAACAAGCTCGGCTGGCCGAGCCATTTCAACAGTTTGACTCATTTGATTCGGCATCGCTTTGGAAATGGTTTCCGAACATGAAAGAAAAGTACGACTCGCAGCGCGACTGCCTGAAGGCGGCGACAGCTTGTCTGTCGATTATGGTTATTGATTAACTCACGAGGTGCCGCGCGCACCTCGTTTTTCTATGCGAAAACGCCTGCCCGAAATCATTCGGACAGGCGTTTTTTAGCGGACCGTCACATACACGGTCTGCGTACGCCCTTTCGGCGTCGTCAGTTTGATCGTCAGACGTGTGCCTGACTTTTGGGCCGCGATCACGACCGGTGTCGACTTCGATGTCACCGTCTTCGTCGCGAGGAGCGTCGTCCCGCGATGGATCGTGACCGTGCCGTAGTCGACGTTCGAGTTGACCGTGACCTTACGGGTCGTGCTCGTCGGAGCGGCCACCGTCATGACCGGCGTGAGACCGGCCTTCACGTTCACCGTCTGCACGAAGCGATAGACACCGCGCGTGCTGACGAGCGTGATTTTCGCGTTGAGCGGTTGCGGTGCCAAACTCATGACGACACGTCCCGTCGACGAGCTCTTGCCGTTCGCGATTTGTCGCGTCCCGTTTTGGAGCGTGACGTTGCTGTTCGGAAGCACCATGCCGACCCACGTCGTCTGCTCGTCGTGGAGGCGGATGTTGCTGAACGTCACTTGCGGGAGCGCGAGGCGCGTGTCGAGTTTCTGCCCGTTCCGCACTAAGCGGACGAGGACGATATCGCCCGGACGAGCCGGGATCGTGAACCGTGTCGTCGAGACCGGTGTCGCCGTCGTCTGTTTGCCGTTGATGAAGAACTGGAGCTCGGCGCGCGTGTCACGACGGACGTTGACGACCGTGTGCGTCGCCGTCATCGCGACGTCCGTCACTTCTAAAATCGTCGGTCCGATGGCAGCGACTTGATGCTCGATCGTCTTCGTCCGGTCGCCGGCGCGCATGACGACGCGTACGACGTCCCCAGGTTGAAGCGGCGTCTCGAGATGGAGCAGGCTTCCGCCGGTCCCGAGCAACTTGTCATTGACGTAGTAACTTGTCGTCACGAGGCGCGTCGTCGTTGTGACACCGATTGACAGATCGCCTGCCGTCGGTGTCTTCCGCAACGTGAACTCCGGCTCGGCCCGTTCAAAAATCGTCAGCACTCTCTCGCTGCTGACGGGCCCTCCGAACGGACGATAGTAGAACTGAACGCCTTTCGTGAGCGGATCGACCGAGTCTGTCACTCGGAAAATCCCAGACGCATCCGCTTGTACCGTCTCGTAGTAGCTATGGTAGCGCTCTTTCACGAACAGGCTGATCTTTCCGTGCGGGACTGTCTTGAAGGCGACGCCCGTCTCCGCATTGTCGCCGACGACCGTGATGTTCATGTCGAGCGGGATGCCGTCCGTGACGGTGAACCGTTTCTTGTAGGCGACGGTCGTACTGTCGCTCGACGAGATGACGAGAGGTGTGCCTTTCAACAATCGGTCCGTTTGGATATGGAACCGTCCGCCGGCATCGGCGCGGCCCGTGTACGTGACCGGCTGACCGCCCGAGACAGCTTCAATCGTGATGTAGGCGCGCGGTGTCGCTTCGCCGATCACCTCGCCGTCCATCCCATATTGTTGGACGGTGACGGTGCCTTCACGCTTCGTATGGAACGTGCCCGAGAACTTGACCCCTTTATACATCATGTTGTAAGACACTGACGTCGCATAGTTCGTCCGAAGCGGCGAAGAAATACCGGAATCGGTGTAGGTCGGCGTCAGGCGGTCAAGTGGGATCATCCTTTCAGTGCCGTCGATCCGCGTCTCTTTCAGGAAGATTGGATACGACCGGTTGACGTATAACGTTGTATCCCCTGGTTCGTTCGCTTGTCGGTCGACGAACAGCTCAAGTTTCTGCGGGAGCTGAAGATAGTCGGATAGCTTCATCCGTTCCCCGTCACTGAAGACGATTCGTTCAGGGAACACGTTCATCGGTACTGCGACCGGATGCGTCTTGATGTCCGCTGTCGCGACGTCGTACACCGAGTACGCGCCGTCTTGGTACCAATGGATCGCGCCTTTCGTCATCGCATAATTCGTGTCCGACTCGTTCCGTGTCGTCAACGTCACGCTGCCAGTCACTTCATTATAAATATAGTGGGCCCGGTTATGGGCGTGCACCGTGTAGATGGTGATGTTTTCGAAAGACAACGGCTTTTTGACAAGGATGTCTTGTTTCGGGAGCGTGCGGGTGAAGCGCGTCTCCCCCGTCTCGGCAGAAACGTGTTCGATTTGTTCCAATTGGTCCGCTGCCGCAAGGACCGTCTTCCCGTCCGCCGTCAGCGACACGTTCGACGTGCCGAGATTTTTCTCCCAGATGACGTCGCGGGCAAGCGTCGTCGCGACGGTCTTCCCGTCGTTTTGATACCAGAAGAGGCGGTCGTTGCCGATGTCGGCCCCGATGAGGCGGTCATATTCCGGGAACGAGCTAATCTGGACCTTCCCGTCTAAACCGACGACATAGAGCGTCGACGAGCAGTCGGTGCAGCGTTCGGTGAAGACGAGGTAGTCGCCTCCCGGGCTGACGAACTGGTCGACTTGAGTGAAGCGGTTAAACGTGACGGCTTGGGTGAGCGCGATTCGCTCGCCCGTCGTCGTATGGTACAGCGCCTTCCCGTCGTTCAAAAGAACATAAGGGCTGTTGGAGATGCGTTGATGGGGCGGGAGTGGCTCACTGCTCGTCGCAGCGTTCACACTCGGCACGGCGAGTCCGCTGACCATCAAGAAAAGTGCCAATAAAAAGATGATTCGGTTCACGTATGTTTTCCTCTTTTCTTAAAATTATGGGAAATGATATTTTTTATTACAAAAAAAGGGCTCATCACCATAACTCGTGGTTGCTATTTTGACGACCGATCTCGAGGCGCAATCTTAAAAAGAATCGTTCGAGGTTTCGATAGCCATAACCACGGCGTTTGATGAGCTTGATCTTGTTGTTCGTCCCTTCCATCTTCCC
>WPCK01036956.1_pt1 | contig 122833 bp, 119 predicted proteins | sample 5399851 | NCBI WGS metagenome assembly WPCK01 (sample SAMN12869471, study PRJNA574797) | sludge metagenome | isolation source: wastewater treatment of pH11 | place: China:Beijing | collected 2019-05-20 | reverse complement strand
CGGATCGTACCAGGTGTCGAACAGTTCGAGAAAAATCCACTGTGTCCAGCGGAAATAATCGGGATCGGTCGTCGAGAACTCGCGGCTCCAGTCATAACTAAACCCGAGCATCTTCAACTGCCGGCGAAACGTATCGATGTTCTTGTACGTCGTGACGCGGGGATGCGTACCGGTCTTGATGGCGTGCTGCTCTGCGGGAAGGCCGAAGGCGTCCCAGCCCATCGGGTGCAGAACGTTGAAGCCTCTGGCGCGCTTGTAGCGGGCAACCACATCGCCCATGGCATAGTTGCGCACATGACCCATGTGGATGCGGCCGGACGGATAGGGGAACATCTCCAGCACGTAGTACTTCTCGCGCGGATCGTCGTTGGACGTCTTGAACACGTCCTTCTCATCCCAGAGCTTCTGCCAGCGCGCTTCCACTTCGCGCGCGTTATAGCGTTCCGTTGCCATCAATTCCGCCGTTTCAACCCCTGCGCCTCAAGGCGCATGAACCAAGACCCCGCGCGCGGTCAGCGCGCAAACCGTAAATTCGCGCGCAGGAGAGCGCGCAAACCAGATGTCTGCGCGCCGGGAGGCGGCGCACAAACCAAAAACATGTCTGCGGGACTGTCACCAGAAATTCCCTCATGGGTCAACACGGTTGGCAGGAAAAGCGGCTTATTTCGCAGGCGCGTCAGGCCATGGCCCGGCTCAACTCTTGAAACCGGCCTTGCCCGCGCCCTATACCATGGCCGGATTGGCATTCTTCGGCCCGTTTCCCTTGCGATCAGGATCATGACATGGCTCACAGCGCCGCCGCCCAGCTCAACGATGTGCTCTCCGGTATCCGCGAGGCGGAGGCCGCGCATGGCCGGGAGGCAGGCAGCGTCTGCCTTGTGGCCGTGTCCAAGACCTTTGAGGCGGAAGATATCCGCCCGGTGCTGGACGCAGGCCAGCGCGTCTTCGGCGAAAACCGGGTGCAGGAAGCCATGGGCAAGTGGCCGCAGCTGCGGACGGACTATCCCGGCATCGAACTGCATCTCATCGGTCCGCTGCAGTCCAACAAGGCGAAGGAGGCGGTTGCCACCTTCGACGTGATCCACACCATCGACCGGGAGAAGATCGCCCGGGCGCTGAAAGCCGAAATGACGGCACAGGGCAGGGACCTGCCATGCTTCATTCAGGTCAACACCGGGGAAGAGCCGCAGAAGGCCGGCATCGCGCCGAAGGAGACGGATGACTTCATCCGTTTGTGCCGGGAAGAGATCGGCCTCAATGTGATTGGCCTGATGTGTATCCCGCCCGTGGATGAGGCGCCCGGCCCGCATTTCGCGCTGCTGGAAAAGATCGCCCGCCGCAATGGGTTGACGCAGCTTTCCATGGGCATGTCGTCCGATTACGAGATTGCCGTCTCCTTCGGCGCCACCCATGTGCGCGTCGGTTCGGCCATCTTTGGAGGCAGAGGTTAAACGGATCCTGCCGCAGCAATCCCGGCATTATGTAGCAGTTCCGATGCAAGTCACGGCAGACTCTACGAAAGTTCGAGCGATCCCGTATAGACCTGCCTGCATCCCGGCAGCATAATGCGCCCGGAATGCGGGCTGCCGCCAAGAGCATGCCCGCCTGTTTCATCCTGGGAGGAAGGCATGTCGGATAACGTTTTTCCGGTTCCGGCCGAAGTCGCATCGCGTGCGCTCGCCGATAACGCCAAATATCTGGAAATGTACCGGAAATCGGTTGATGATCCTGCAGGCTTCTGGGGGGAGCACGGCAAGCGCATCGACTGGATCAAGCCCTTCAGCAAGGTCAAGAACACCTCTTACGACCCGCATAATGTCTCGATCAAATGGTTCGAGGACGGCACGCTGAACGTCTCGGCCAACTGCATCGACCGGCATCTGGAGACGCGCGGCGATCAGCCGGCGATCATCTGGGAAGGTGATGATCCGGCGGACCACAAGATCATCACCTACAAGGACCTGCACCGCGAGGTCTGCACCTTCGCCAATGTGCTGCTGGCCCATGGGGTGAAGAAGGGCGACCGGGTGACCATCTATCTGCCGATGATCCCGGAAGCGGCCTATGCGATGCTGGCCTGCGCCCGCATTGGCGCGGTCCACTCCATCGTCTTTGGCGGCTTCTCGCCGGACAGCCTGGCGCAGCGCATTGCCGACTGCAAGTCCACCTGCCTGATTACGGCCGATGAAGGCCTGCGCGGCGGCCGCACCGTGCCGCTGAAGCTCAATGCCGACCGGGCGGCCGACAAGGCGCCAGTGGATACGATGATCGTGGTGAAGCGCACGGGCGGCGCCGTTGCCATGACCGGTGGCCGCGATGTCTGGTATCACGAGGAAGCGGCCAAGGTTTCTGCCGAAAACACCCCGGCGGAGATGAATGCGGAAGATCCGCTGTTCATTCTCTACACCTCAGGCTCCACCGGCAGCCCCAAGGGCGTGCTGCACACCAGCGGCGGCTATCTCGTCTATGCTTCGATGACGCATCAGTATGTCTTCGACTATCACGAGGGGGACATCTACTGGTGCACGGCGGATGTGGGCTGGGTCACCGGCCACAGCTACATCGTCTATGGTCCGCTCGCCAATGGCGCGACGACGCTGATGTTCGAGGGCATTCCGACCTATCCGAACGCAGGCCGTTTCTGGGACGTGGTGGACAAGCACAAGGTCAACATCTTCTACACTGCGCCGACGGCGATCCGCTCCCTCATGGGGGCAGGGGACGAGCATGTCACCCGTACTTCGCGCGAAAGCCTGCGCCTGCTGGGCTCGGTTGGCGAGCCGATCAATCCGGAAGCCTGGATGTGGTATTACAACGTGGTCGGAGACAAGCGCTGCCCGATCGTCGACACCTGGTGGCAGACGGAAACCGGCGGCATTCTGATCACGCCGCTGCCGGGCGCAACGCCGCTGAAGCCGGGTTCGGCGACGCGGCCCTTCTTCGGCGTGCAGCCGGCGGTGGTCGATGCGGAAGGCAACATTCTGGACGGGGCGACGGAGGGCAATCTCGTCATCCTCGACAGCTGGCCCGGCCAGATGCGCACGGTCTATGGTGACCATGAGCGTTTCGTGCAGACCTACTTCTCCACCTACAAGGGCATGTATTTCACCGGGGATGGCTGCCGCCGCGATGCGGATGGCTATTACTGGATCACGGGGCGCGTCGATGACGTGATCAACGTCTCCGGCCACCGGATGGGTACCGCCGAGGTGGAAAGCGCGCTGGTGGCCCATCCCAAGGTCTCTGAGGCGGCTGTCGTCGGCTATCCGCACGACATCAAGGGGCAGGGCATCTATGCCTATGTCACGTTGATGGCCGGCGAGGAACCCAGCGAGGCGCTGCGCAAGGAACTGGTGGCGCATGTGCGCAAGGAAATCGGCCCGATTGCCTCGCCCGACCTCATCCAGTTTGCCCCCGGCCTGCCGAAGACCCGCTCCGGCAAGATCATGCGCCGCATTCTGCGCAAGATCGCCGAGGACAGCTTCGAGAACCTGGGCGACACGTCCACTTTGGCCGATCCTGCGGTGGTGGATGACCTGATCGAGAACCGCCAGAACCGGGCCTGATCCCCTCCGGTGGACTCGTCCCTGCCATGAAAGCATCAAGGGCCCGCGTTGCGGGCCCTTTGTCTTCAGCCATGCCCTTTCCCGTGGTCGGGGGCTCACTTGGACAGATAGATCGACTGGATCTGCCGCGCGATGTTCGAGAAGGCGTTGATCAGGGTCTTGCTGTCTGTCGCCTTGAAATAGGTGGTTGCCTCGCTGGTGGCGCAGTATTTCATCAGCCTTTCCGATGACGGCAGTGAGCCCGAGGTATTCTGGAAAAGAACCGTATAGATCGTGATGTTTTTTGCCTTCATGGCATCGCAGAATTTTCTCGCGCGAACGGCCGGCTGATCACTATACGTTGCATCAATAAAATACTGCCCAAGCCAGTATTGCTTTGCTGAAGTGCTGCATCCGCTCGTTAATGTTTCAAAAATCCAGTAATATGATCCTTTTGCCCGTGTATTGTTCTCACTCCAGCCCTGATAGGTTCCATTCCAGAAATTATACTGTGATCTTGTCCGGCAGACATCTCTTGTCAGCAAGGTCTTGTCATAGAAATCGTTGAAGTCGCCATCCGTCATGATGAGCGCGATCTTCTTGACCTTGTTGCTGTTATAGGCGGAGGGTGCACTGGCGGATGGCCAGAGGTTGGACCAGTTTGGCGACAGCGTGTACCAGCCCCAGGCGATGCCGATCTGGCCCGCAGTGCCGCCGCTGGCAACCAGATTCTTGATGGCTGTTTTCAAGTTGTTTGCGGAACTGGTCAGGGGCAGCAGTGATGAGCCGGAGGAGCAGGCGTTGGAGCCACCGCCGAAGAACTCTGAGTTTGTGTCGTTATAATTATAGGCTGCATCGGTAAATTGCTGAGGGCCCATGCGTTCCGTCACGCAATTGGCGCCGAGGGCAGCACCATTTGTGACGGTCTTGGCGTAGCTGCCGAGATTGACACCCTGGCTATAGGGAACAAGCGAAATGCGAACCTTTGACAGGGAATTGCTGGTCTGATCGGCCAGCAGAATGTCAACCACACTGTTTGCTGCTGATTTCAGCGCATCCATGTCTTGTGACATGGATCCTGTAACGTCAACGATCAGCGACAGCTCCACATCGAACCTGGAATAGGTGGATTGCGAGGAGGAACGTACCGGTATCGTCTCGGGGCCGATGCCGCCGATGGAGATGAAATAGGTATCGATCGTTCCGGTGACATTGGCGGTGATGATGCCCTCTGCCGGATCAAGCGTATAGCTGAGATTTGCCAGCCGGACCTTGTCGACGCCTGTCGATGTCAGATTGGCATTGAAGGCAGATTCCAGCGATGACCTGATCTGGCTTTCGGTCAGTACGGTGGTTGAAAGCTGGCGGGCGACGCTCAGAACGGCGGCGTCCAGCGCATTTGCAACTGCGCTGCGGACGATAACGGCACGGCCATAATCGGCGCCGGAGCCGGCGATGACGATCATGATGACGATCAGGAAGGCCGCCAGGGGCAGGATGGAGCCATCCTTCTTCCGGCCGAACTGGCGCATCTTCCGCAGAAGCTGGCGGATCCTGGATCTGCACATGGGTGAACTCCAAAGGTTTTCTGGAGTTCATATTCATCGGAATCCATTGCGCAACACTAAAATTATAGTCAATTCGGATCGAAAATCGAACCTTGGTTTATGAGTGTTTAAGCAGTTTGCGCAGGGACGGTTATTATCTGTTTACGGTTCCAGCTCCGTATCCCAGTACAGGAAGTCGAGCCAGCTTTCGTGCAGATAGTTTGGCGGAAAGCCCCGGCCGTTGTTGTGCAGGTCCTGGATGGAGGGCCGGAACGGCATGTGCATCGGCCACATGTCCAGTTGTTCGCAGGACTTGTTCGACTTGCGCAGATTGCAGGGTGAGCAGGCGGTGATCACGTTTTCCCAGGTGGTCTGGCCGCCGCGGCAGCGCGGGATCAGGTGATCGAAGGTCAGATCCTCGCGGGAGCCGCAATACTGACACTGGAATCTGTCGCGCAGGAAAACGTTGAAACGGGTGAAGGCCGGGTGGCGCGACGGTTTGACGAAGGTCTTGAGGGAAACCACGCTGGGTAATCGGAACTCGAAACTCGGACTTCGAACCGTGGTCTCGTATTCCGACACGATGTTCACCCGGTCGAGGAACACAGCCTTGATGGTGTCCTGCCACGACCACAGCGACAGGGGGTAATAACTTAAGGGCCTGTAGTCCGCATTCAGCACCAAGGCCGGATGGGCGCCCGATGGTACGGCTATCGTCACCTTCGGCTCCTTGTCTCTCAAGGTACCGGCACCGCAGACCCGATGCCGGGTTCTACCTCTACATGCGAGACATATAGTAGTGCCGGTGTGACACTCTTGTGAAGCCTGTAAAAGCGCCGCAGTGCCGAAGATGGAGAAGCTGCCCTACTGCGCTCCATCTGACCATCAACTCTCTGAAATCAAAAAGGCTTCGCGGGTCAAGGGTAAAGCCGGGAAAGGATTTGGGCCAAAAAGAAACGGGCGCCGCAGAGGGCGCCCGTCCACATGTTTCCAGGTGAAGCGAATCAGGGCTTCTGCCACTCGCGGATGTCGACGAAATGGCCCGCAATGGCTGCCGCTGCGGCCATGGCCGGGGAGACCAGATGGGTGCGGCCCTTGAAGCCCTGACGGCCTTCGAAGTTGCGGTTCGAAGTCGAGGCGCAGCGCTCGCCCGGCTGCAGCTTGTCGGCGTTCATGGCAAGGCACATGGAGCAGCCCGGCTCGCGCCATTCAAAGCCGGCCGCCTTGAACACCTTGTCGAGGCCTTCGGCTTCCGCCTGTTCCTTCACGAGGCCGGAGCCCGGAACGACCATGGCCTTGACGCCGTCCTTCACCTTGCCGTTGCCGATCATGGCAGCGGCTGCGCGCAGATCCTCGATGCGGCCGTTGGTGCAGGAACCGATGAAGACGACATCCACCGGAATGTCGGTCATCTTCGTGCCCGGCGTCAGGCCCATGTATTCCAGCGCGCGCCACTTGGACTTGCGGGTGTTCTCGTCGGCGATGTCGTCCGGGTTCGGCACCACACCGGTCACGGAGATCACGTCTTCGGGGGAGGAGCCCCAGGTGACGATCGGCGGCAGGTTGGCAGCATCGAGCTTCACCACCTTGTCGAAATGCGCACCTTCGTCGGTGTGCAGCGTCTTCCAGTAGGAAATCGCGCGCTCCAGCGCTTCGCCCTTGGGGGACTTCGGGCGGCCCTGGATATAGGCAAAGGTGGTCTCATCCGGCGCGATCAGGCCGGCACGGGCGCCGCCTTCGATCGACATGTTGCAGATGGTCATGCGGCCTTCCATGGACAGCGAGCTGATGGCTTCGCCCGCATATTCCATGACATAGCCGGTGCCGCCGGCGGTGCCGATCTCGCCGATGATGGCGAGAATGATGTCCTTGGCGGTGACGCCTTCCGGCAGCTTGCCGTCCACCTGGACGAGCATGTTCTTGGCCTTCTTCTGGATCAGCGTCTGGGTGGCCAGAACGTGTTCCACTTCGGAAGTGCCGATGCCGTGCGCCAGCGCACCGAAAGCGCCGTGGGTGGAGGTGTGGCTGTCGCCGCAGACGATGGTCATGCCGGGCAGGGTGAAGCCCTGCTCGGGGCCGACGATGTGAACGACGCCCTGGCGGTGATCCAGCTCGCTGTAATATTCGATGCCGAATTCAGCCGCGTTGTCTGCGAGCGTCTGCACCTGGAGCGCGGACTCCGGATCATCGATGCCATGGCTGCGGTCGGTCGTCGGCACGTTGTGATCGACGACGGCCAGCGTCTTCTCCGGACGGCGCACCTTGCGGCCCGTCATGCGCAGGCCTTCGAACGCCTGCGGGCTCGTCACTTCGTGGACGAGGTGGCGGTCGATGTAGAGCAGGCAGGTGCCGTCTTCCTGGGTGTCGACCACATGGTCATCCCAGATCTTGTCGTAGAGCGTTCTCGGCTTGGTCATCGGGGTGTCTCCTGAAACCGGGCGGGGCCTTGATCATCCGCCGTGGCGGTTCTGCCCCTTGTCCCTTGCACGGATTGGCCGTTTCCAGCCTGTTCCGGTCTTGCCTCTTCAATGCCCCGAAGCATCATGGGGGTCAATATGCTTCGCAGTCCGCCACTCTTGAGCTTTGTTCAAGTGGCGCCGCGCCGTGGGGCTTGCAAGCTGGCAAAAAGAAAGGCGGCCCGAAGACCGCCTTTCGAAAATCTGCGATGCAGCGCCGTTCTTATTCGGCGGAAGCAGCGGCAGCAGCGGCTGCTGCAGCAGCCTCGGCGGCAGCAGCCTTCTCGGCAGCAGCAGCGGCCTTGGCAGCAACGACTTCAGCGCGGGCTTCTTCGTTGAGGCGCTTGGCGCGGACGTTGGTGGCCTCGACGATACGGGCCGACTTGCCGCGGCGGTCGCGCAGGTAGTAGAGCTTGGCGCGGCGGACCTTGCCGCGGCGGACGACTTCAACGCTCTCGATCATCGGCGAGCAGGCCGGGAACACGCGCTCCACGCCTTCACCGTAGGAGATCTTGCGCACGGTGAAGCTCTCGTTGATGCTGCCGCCGGAACGGGCGATGCAGACACCTTCGTAAGCCTGGGTACGGGTGCGGTTGCCTTCGGTCACCTTGACGTTGACCTTGATGGTGTCGCCCGGAGAAAATTCGGGGAGCTTGCGGACGGCTTCAACCTTTGCCTTTTCTTCCGCGTTCAGCTGTTCGATCAGGTTCATGGCATATTTCCCTTGTCAGTTTTCAAAGACCGCCAGAGCGTCCAGCCCACGTGAAGTGGAAAGGACGGGTTCACCGTCTTCGGGCCATGTTGGAGATACCCGGCTGTCCGCAGGATCGCGCAAAAGCACTGCGCGGCGCACAGAACCGGCCACAACGGCTGGCTCCTTACAGGAAGATCGCCGCCTTGTCATGCGGAATCTGGAAAAACCGGCCGAAAAGCTGCGTCAGTCCTTCGCCTGATGGGCTGCCCAGAGATCCGGCCGCCGCTCCCGCGTCAGCCGCTCGGCTTCTGCCTTGCGCCATTCGTTGATCTTGCGGTGATTGCCGGAGGTAAGCACTTCAGGAATGGTCATGCCTTCGAATTCGGCCGGCCTGGTGTAGTGCGGGTGTTCCAGAAGTCCCGTTTCGAAACTTTCGGTTTCGCCGCTCTCCTGATTGCCCATCACGTCTGGCAAAAGCCGCACGATGGCATCCAGCACGGTGATGGCGGCAATTTCGCCGCCGGAGAGGATGTAGTCGCCGATGGACACTTCCTCGAGCTGGCGCGCGTCGATCACCCGCTGATCAATGCCCTCGAACCGGCCGCAGATGATGATGGCGCCCGGACCGCCTGCCAGCTCCCGCACCCTGTCTTGCGTCAGCGGCTTGCCGCGCGGGCTCATCAGCAGGCGCGGGCGGGTGTCGCCGGGCAGGGTGGCGGCGTCGATGGCCGCGGCCAGAATGTCCGCCCGCAGCACCATGCCGGCGCCGCCGCCGGCCGGCGTGTCATCGACAGAGCGGTGCTTGTCGGTGGCGTGATCGCGGATCTGCCGGGCTTCCAGCGACCAGGTGCCCTCCTTCAGCGCCCGTCCCGACAGGCTGACGCCGAGGGGGCCGGGAAACATCTCCGGGTAAAGGGTCAGCACGGTCGCGGCAAAGCTCATTGCGGTTTCCTGTTCTGCGGGGCGCAATTCCTGCGGCTGCTATGCGATGAAACGCCCGGCTTTGCAACGCAAACGGATCTTGCGGTGCATAGGCAGGGGCAGCCGGGCTGTCATGGCCGGAAAAAGATCAAATTGTTTGTATCAGGGAAGGGGTCATCAACCATGCCGGCAGGTTTGTGCCGGCGGGCAAGCCGGCCTTAACACCTGCCGCCCGAGACTGGGGCTCTCAAGACCGGAGTTGACCGTTGCCCCGCATCCGTTTCGCCCTGCCGCATGTCATCGCCTATTATGTGGACCGGGACTACATGGACATTTCGCTCAGCCGCGTGCTGCCTCTGGCGGCCTTGTGCCTGTTCGGACTGCTGACCGGGGTGATCTTCAACCATGGCCTGCAGCACCCTTATGACAAGATGCTGCATGTCGGATTCTTCGGCTTGCTGACGCTTTCGATCCACGCTTTCTTCTGCTGCCGGCTGCGGATTTCGGCAATCTCATCGCTGGCGCTAGGCTTCGCTGGCGAATGGGTGCAGATGTTCATTCCCGGCCGCGATGCATCGCTGCTGGACGCGGTGGCCAATGGGACCGGCGTGGTGCTGGTCGTTGCCGCCATCGCCCTGTGGCGCATGGAAAGCCGGAAGATCGACGCAGAAGGGCAGACGGGTGAAACGGCAGACTTCGGAGAGCTTCAGCCCATCCGGTTGTCATCATCCCCGTCATCGCGCGGTGTCTCGGACAGGTAACCGTCCGGAATGGCGGTAACGATCCGGCGATCGGCCATGCTGATTTCAGGCACGAAATCCCGCGTGAAGGGAATGTAGAAGGAACGGCCTCTGGCGGGGCGCAGTTCCAGAAGGTCACCGGCGCCGAAATTCTGAACCATCACCACCTTGCCGACGGGGTTTCCGTCCGCATCCACGGCATCCATGCCGATCAGGTCCGAATGGTAGAACTCGTCTTCTTCCGTCTCGGGCAGGCGGTCGCGCGGGATGTAGAGTTCCAGCCCGTTGAGGGCTTCGGCCGCGTTGCGGTCGCCGATCTCCTTGAATTTGGTGACGACGACGGTTTTCTGCACGCGGGCTTTGGAAACGGTGAAGCGGCGTGAGCCGTCGGCGGTTTCCAGCACGCCATAATCCGTGAAGGAGAGCGGGTCATCGCCAAAGGGCTTGACCCGCACTTCCCCGCGAATGCCGTGGGCAGCGCCAATCACGGCCATCAGAACCTTGTTTTCAGGAGCTTTCGTCATTGCCGGGCTTCCTGTGTCCCAAGGCTGATGTCACGCATGGCGCTGCCCGCAGTTTGCATTACTCGGAAGCTTCAGCCGCGGCAGCGGCTGCTTCTTCGGCCTTCTTCTTGGCAGCGGCAACCTTCTCGGCAGCCTTCTTGCCCATCTCGGCCTTCTTCGGGTTGCTGCGGGCTTCGCGCTTGATGAGGCCGGCTTCGTCCAGGAAGCGGGCGACGCGGTCGGTCGGCGTTGCGCCGTTGGCGAGCCAGTGCTTGACGCGGTCGATGTCGAGAACGACGCGCTCTGCGGAATCCTTGGCAACCATCGGGTTGTAGGAGCCGACCTTCTCGATGAAGCGGCCGTCACGCGGAGCGCGGACGTCAGCAACGACGATGCGGTAGTAAGGACGCTTCTTGGCGCCACCACGGGCGAGACGGATTTTCGTAGCCATTTGAGTTTCTCCAGTTGTTCAGTTGCCGTTCGAGGCGGCAATGGCTTCGTGATGCCGGATGACTTCCTTGACGATGAACGCCAGGAATTTCTCGGCAAAGTCAGGATCGAGGTTGGCATCGGCAGCAAGGCGCCGCAGCCGCTCGATCTGAATCTGTTCGCGCGCCGGATCAGCGGCCGGCAGCGCATGAGTGGCCTTGAGATGGCCCACCTTCTGGGTGCACTTGAAGCGCTCGGCCAGCATGTGGATCAGCGCGGCATCGATATTGTCGATCGAGGCGCGCAGGGCGCGCAGCTCGGTCATGGCGGGGCTTTCGCCGAGCAGGGCGGCGGCGGCGGTCTTGTTCTGATCGGTCATCGCTTCTTGCCCTTTCCTCCAAGGCCGGGGAAACCGCCCATGCCGCCGAGGCCACCCAGGCCCGGCAGCTTCGGCAGGCCGCCGAGGCCGCCCATGCCGGGAGGCAGTCCGCCCGGCATGCCACCAGCGCCGCCGTCGGGCAGGCCCTTCAGCAGGTCACCGGCGCCGGGGATCTTGCCGCTCTTGGCCAGTTCTTCCAGCTGCTTGGGATCGATATTGGGCATGCCACCGGCCATACTGCCGCCGAGGGCGCCCATCATCTTGCCGAGCATGCCCTTGTTCTTGCCCATCATTTTCATGACGTCGGCCATCTGGCGGTGCATTTTCAGCAGCTTGTTGACCTCGGAAACATCCACGCCCGAACCAGAGGCAATGCGCTTCTTGCGGCTGGCCTTGAGGATGTCGGGCTTGCGCCGCTCCACCGGGGTCATCGACTGGATGATGGCGATCTGGCGCTTGAACATGCGCTCGTCGATATTCGCCGCATCCATCTGTTTCTTGAACTTCGAAATGCCCGGCAGCATGCTCATCATGCCGGACATGCCGCCAAGCTTTTCCATCTGCTTCAGCTGGTCGGCCAGATCTTCCAGATCGAAATTGCCCTTCTGGAGCTTGGCCGCCATCTTCGCGGCCTTTTCCGCGTCGATGGCTTCGGCAGCCTTTTCTACCAGAGAGACAATGTCGCCCATGCCGAGAATGCGGTCGGCGATGCGGCGGGGATGGAAATCTTCCAGGGCGTCGGACTTTTCGCCCGTGCCGATCAGCTTCACCGGCTTGCCGGTGACGGCGCGCATGGACAGGGCCGCACCACCGCGGCCGTCGCCGTCCATACGGGTCAGCACGATGCCGGTGATGCCGACGCGCTCGTCAAAGCTGGTGGCAAGGTTCACCGCATCCTGACCGGTGAGGGAGTCGGCGACCAGCAGGATTTCATGCGGATTGGCGGCGGCCTTGACCTCGGCCATCTCCATCATCAGCGATTCATCGATATGAATGCGGCCGGCGGTGTCGAGCATGACCACGTCATAGCCGCCGAGGCGCGCGGCCTGAATGGCGCGGCGGGCGATCTCGACCGGTCCTTGACCAGCAACGATCGGCAGCGTGTCGACGCTGTTCTGCTCGCCAAGAACCTTCAGCTGCTCCTGCGCCGCCGGGCGGCGGGTGTCGAGCGAGGCCATCAGCACCTTGCGCTTGTCGCGCTGGGTCAGGCGGCGGGCGATCTTGGCGGTGGTCGTCGTTTTGCCCGAGCCCTGCAGACCGACCATCATGATGGCGACAGGGGCGGGGGCGTTGATGTCGATCGGATCGGCGTCGGAGCCGAGCATTTCCACGAGCTGGTCGTGGACGATCTTGATGACCATCTGGCCCGGGGTGATCGACTTGACCACATCGGCGCCGACGGCACGGCTGCGCACCTTGTCGGTGAAGGAGCGGACCACGGGAAGGGCAACGTCGGCCTCGATCAGCGCGCGGCGGACCTCACGCATGGCCTCGTTGACATCGGCCTCCGACAGCGCACCACGGCCGGTGAGCTTGTCGAGAATGCCACTGAGGCGCTCCGACAGACTTTCAAACATGGCGCTCGTCCTTTCGTGTTGCGGTCCGGCCCCCGGCGTTTGTGCCGGTGCCCCTCCATCTAAGATGCCGCCGTTCCGATCTCCAGCCTTGAGCCAAGGAAACCTTGCACAAAGCAGTTTGACACCCGGGGGCGCATCGCGCTGCCGGGTGTTGACCTCCGGGCGCTCTTTATACCTTTGCGGGTCCCGGTCGGCTGATCATGTCTGGCGTCACTTTCGTGAAGTGCGCCGGACATACAGCGGAAACGGCAAGCGAGTCAAGGAAAGCCGGGCACCAGCGCGAATTTCCAAGCCCTCAGGACTTAATGTTCTTTATTTGTTCCTGTTCGAGGCGTAAGGTCCGGAGGGTTTCAAATGGAGGCGATCATGAATTTCTACATCACTCTCGGCACGCGTGATCTGGCGGCGTCCGTTGCCTTTTATGATGCGGTGCTGGCAACGGTTGGCTGGGCCTCCCATGCGCAGTTTCCCGGCTGGCAGGGGTATTCGAAGGATGGCAAGGGCGAAGGGGTCACAGTGTGGATCTGCGAACCCTTCAACGGGGAACCGGCTTCGGCGGGCAATGGCACGATGGCCGCTTTTCCCGCAGCCTCGCCGCAGGAGGTCGATGCCTTTTATGCCGCTGCCATGGCGCATGGCGGTGTGGATGAGGGGGCTGCCGGTCCGCGGCCGCATTACGGGCCTGACTGGTATGCAGCCTATCTGCGCGATCCCTCCGGCAACAAGATTGCCGCCGTGTTCAACGGCTGAGGCAGGGGGCTCGCCGGCCCGCACACCGGTCTCCGCACAGGTCTTGCGGCGGGCAAGGCTTGAAATCGCCGCCGGAACAGGGAACATGCGCGTCAGGCACGGGGAAGGGCACAGCTTCCCCTGCCGGTCCGCTGGCCTGTCCGGCCAGTCATCGGGGCCTGTCATGGTCCGTGATGACTGCCGGCGAAAGAGACACGATGGATTTTCGCGCTGTAATCCTGCCGATTGGCCGACTGCTGATCATCGTTGCCCTGTTCATGATCCTGCCCGCGATTGCCGATCTGATCGAAGGCAATCCGGACTGGATCGTCTTTGCGACCTCGGCCACCATTCTGGTGTGCATCGGCGCATTGATTTCGGCGGCGCTGGACCGGCAGGAATTCAAGTTCCGGCCGCGCGAAACCTTCATTTTTGTCAATGCGGCCTGGCTTGCCTTCAGCTTTGCCGGGGCCATCCCGCTCTATGCCAGCGGCATTGGCCTGACCATGGCAGAGGCGTTCTTTGAAGCAGCCTCAGGCCTGACGACGACCGGTTCCACGGTCATCACCGGCCTTGACAACATGCCGCCCGGCATCCTGCTCTGGCGCGGCCTGCTGCAATGGATCGGCGGCATCGGCATCGTCGTGATCGGCATCTGGCTGCTGCCGGGTCTCAGGGTCGGTGGCTCGCAGCTCTTCGCCATCGAATCATCGGAAAAGACCAGCAAGCCCTATGGCCGGATCGAGCCCTTCATTCTCCGGCTGCTGTCACTCTATCTTCTGCTGACCGTCTTTTGCGGGCTGCTCTATTATCTTGCCGGCATGTCGGCCTTCAACGCGCTGAACCATGCGCTGACAACCGTGGCGACGGGCGGGTTTTCGACGTCTGACAGTTCCATCGCCCAATTCGACAGTCTGGCAATTCTCTGGATCGCCATTGTCTTCATGACCCTGTCGAGCCTGCCGTTTCTCTATCTGATCAAGCTTGCCGAGCGGCGCGAGTCGCCCCATCCCCAGCAGGTGCGCTTCTTTCTTCTGCTGATCCTGGTGGTGAGCTTTGTCCTCTTTGTCGCGGTCCGCGACCGGGTCGACGCTGAGCCCTTTGCGCTTTTCACCCATGCCATGTTCAACGTGGTCTCGGTGGTCACCACCACGGGCTATGCCAGCACCGACTATCTGCTGTGGGGCAATTTCGCCATCGTGCTGTTCTTCCTGCTGACCTTTGTCGGCGGCTGCTCCGGCTCCACCTCGGGCGGGTTCAAGATCTTCCGGATCCAGATCCTGCTCAGCTCGATCCGCGCCCTGCTGAAACGCGCGGTGCATCCGCACCGCATCATCGAGCCGCGGTTTTCCGGTGCGCCGGTCAGTCCCAGCGTCATGGAAGGCGTCTTCGTCTTTTCCATTCTCTATGCGGGCACATTCGGTGTCTTCGCGGTCATTTACGCCATGATCGGCCTCGACCTTGAAACCGCCATCAGCGCTTCGATTACGGCGCAGGCAAATGTGGGTCCCGGCATCGGGCCCCTGATCGGCCCGGCGGGAACCTTCAGCCAGCTGCCGGACAGTGCCAAATGGCTGCTCGGCTTTCAGATGATCCTGGGCCGGCTGGAACTCATCGGCGGGCTGCTGGTGTTCAGCCCGGATTTCTGGCGCGAGACCTGATCCCGCGCCAGCCGGGGGATGTCAGGCTTGCGGCAATCCGCCGGCGCGGATGATGAATTCCGCCACCTCGGTCATGCCCTTGCCGGTCTTGGCATTGGCAAAGACGAAGGGCCGCGTCTTGCGCATGCGGGCAGCATCGCGCTCCAGCACCTCAAGGCTCACCTCCACATGAGGCGCCAGCTCGGTCTTGTTGATGATGAGCAGGTCCGAGCGGGTGATGCCCGGCCCGCCCTTGCGGGGAATGTCCTCACCGGCAGCCACATCGATCACATAGAGCGTCAGGTCGGCCAGTTCCGGCGAAAAGGTGGCGGCCAGATTGTCACCGCCGGACTCGATCAGGATCAGGTCGAGATCGGGAAAGGCGCGGGTGAGGTCCTGCACGGCGGCGAGGTTGATGGACGCATCTTCCCGGATGGCCGTATGCGGGCAGCCGCCGGTCTCGACGCCGCGGATCCGCTCGCTCGGCAGCGCCTGCGCCCGCATCAGCGCCTCGGCATCCTCCCTGGTGTAGATGTCGTTGGTGATGACGGCGATGGAATAGCGGTCGCGCAGGGCCTTGCAGAGCTGGCCGGTGATCGTTGTCTTGCCGGCGCCGACAGGGCCGCCGATGCCGACGCGCAAGGGTCCGTTGGGAGATGTCATGTGCGGAACAGCCTTGTGTACTGGGTTTCGTGACGCATGGACGCAATGTCCGCGATGAAGGTGCAGCTGCCAAGCCCCTCGATCCCGCTGGCGGCGGCGGTTTGGGCTGTATCAAGAACCTGAGGCATCAGCCCCGCCAGCACCCGCTGGCCATCGGTCTGGCCAAGGGGCACGGCACGCACCGCTGCCGAAATGAGGTTGGCGGCAAAGGCATGGAGATAGGCGGCAAGGCCCGCGTCCAGCGGCACGCCGGATGCGGCGAGCGCCAGTCCGGCGGCAACCGGATAGGGCCATGGCTCCGCCGTTGCACCGTCTTGTGCCAGGTTCTGGAACAGGGTTGCGGCCGGGGCAGCGTGCGGCTGGCCGTCGTCCCAGGCATTGCGGACAGTCGCCAGAAAGGCGGTGCCTTGCGCGCTTGTCTCCACATACCGCTCGCGCGAGGGGCAGAGGGCCAGGCCAAGGGCAGCCAGCTCGCGCAGGTGAGCCGCATCGCCTGCCATGGCGGCGCGCCAGCTCTCCGCCAGCAGGATGCCATCCGTGCGGCCAGAACCGTGGCGCAGAATGTCACCAAGCCAGAGGCGCAGGCTTGCGGCATCCTTCACGTCGCCATCCTCGATCACCTGCTCCAGCCCGTGGCTGTAGGTGAAGGCTCCCACCGGAAAGGCCGGCGAGAAGAAGGCCTGCAGCCGGTAAAGCTCTGCCAGCCCCGGCATCAGCAGGGGTGTTTCACATGAATCAGGGCGAACCTCAGTGCTCAATGGCCATGCCCGCCGCCGGAAGAATGATCATGCTCATGGGAATGCGAGTGGTCATGCTCGTGAGAATGCCCGTGAGCATGACTGTGTGAGTGGCTGTGACTGTGCGAATGCTCATGCCCGTCATGAGAGTGCCCGCCATGCCCATGGCCGTGCCCATGATCATGACTATGATCATGCCCGTGCGTGCGGCCCTGGCCATAGGCGCCTCCTTCCGGGTCGAAGGGTGCCATCGCGTGGGTGAGGGTGCCGCCAAGGCGGACCACCATGTCCTCGATTACGTGGTCATGCAGGATGCGCAAGGTCCCGTCCATCAGCTGTGTCGGCAGATGGCGGTTGCCCAGATGCCAGGCGATCCGCATCAACGCGGCCGGTGAGGGCGCGGTGATGTCGGTCACAGCCTCCGGCGCCGCCTGAACCTTGATGATCCGGCCGTCCTCCAGCTGCAGCCCGTCGCCATGGCGCAGCCAGACGGCCTCGGGAAGGTCCAGCAGGAAACTGGTGCCGCCATCCGTTGTCAGCAGCGCGCGGCGCCGGTGCCGGTCTTCGCCGCCCAGGGTGATGGTGTCCAGCGACCAGTCCGGCCATGTCCCGGCCGGCCGGACGAGACCTGCGCGCAAGGGTGTGCTCATTTTAAGGCCTCCGCAGCGCGCTTTTTTTGTGCGCGCAACTTTTTGTTTCAGAACAGGAAATAACGCTGGGCCATGGGCAGAACCTCCGCCGGTTCGCAGGTCAGCAGCTCGCCATCCGCCCGCACTTCATAGGTTTCCGGATGCACCTCCACATGGGGCAGGGCGTTGTTGTGGATCATGGAGCGCTTGGAAATGCCGCCGCGCGTGTTCTTCACCGGCAGGACAAGGCTGTCCAGTTCAAGCCGGTCCTTGATGCCATGGTCATGGGCGGCCTTCGAGACGAAGGTGACCCGGCTTGCCATCATCGCCTTGCCGAAGGCACCGAACATGGGCCGGTAATGCACCGGCTGCGGCGTCGGGATCGAGGCGTTGGGATCGCCCATGGGCGCTGCGGCAATGGTGCCGAGCTTCAGGATCATGTCGGGCTTCACGCCGAAGAAGGCAGGCGACCAGAGCACGAGATCGGCCAGCTTGCCCACCTCGACCGAGCCGATATGCTCGTCCAGCCCGTGAGCGATGGCCGGGTTGATCGTTACCTTGGCGATGTAGCGCTTGACGCGCATGTTGTCGTTCTCGCCGGTCTCCTCGGGCAGGCGGCCGCGCTGCACCCGCATCTTGTGCGCGGTCTGGAAGGTGCGGATCAGGATTTCGCCGACGCGGCCCATGGCCTGGCTGTCGGAGGAGATGATCGACATGGCGCCCATGTCATGCAGGATATCCTCTGCCGCAATGGTTTCGCGCCGGATGCGGCTCTCGGCAAAGGCCACGTCTTCGGGGATCGACGGGTCGAGGTGGTGGCAGACCATCAACATGTCGAGATGCTCGTCGATGGTGTTCTTCGTATAGGGCCGGGTCGGGTTGGTGGAGGAGGGGATGACATTCGCCTCGCCCACCACCTTGATGATGTCCGGCGCATGGCCGCCCCCTGCGCCTTCCGTGTGGAAGGCATGGATGGTGCGGCCCTTGAAGGCGGCCTTGGTGTTCTCGACAAAGCCGCTTTCGTTCAGCGTGTCCGTGTGGATCATCACCTGCACGTCATACTCGTCCGCCACGGACAGGCAGGTGTCGATGGCCGCCGGTGTCGTGCCCCAGTCCTCGTGCAGCTTAAGAGCGCAGGCGCCCGCCAGGATCTGTTCCTCGAGAGCGGCCGGAAGCGAGGCATTGCCCTTGCCGGCGAAGGCAAGGTTCATCGGGAAGCTGTCGGCCGCCTGCAGCATCCGCGCCAGATGCCAGGGCCCGGGGGTGCAGGTGGTGGCGTTGGTGCCTGTCGCCGGTCCCGTGCCGCCGCCCAGCATGGTGGTGACGCCGGACATCAGCGCCTCGTCGATCTGCTGCGGGCAGATGTAGTGGATGTGAACGTCCAGAGCCCCTGCCGTGAGGATGCGGCCTTCACCGGCAATCACTTCCGTTCCCGGCCCGACGATGATGGTGACGCCCGGCTGCACATCCGGGTTGCCGGCCTTGCCGATGCCGGAGATCCGCCCGTCCTTCAGGCCTACGTCGGCTTTCACGATGCCCCAGTGGTCGATGATCAGCACATTGGTGATCACCGTATCCACCGCCCCGGCAGAGCGGGGATGCTGCGACTGGCCCATGCCGTCACGGATCACCTTGCCGCCGCCGAATTTCACTTCCTCGCCATAGATGGTGAAGTCCTTCTCCACCTCGATGATCAGATCCGTGTCGGCCAGACGCAGCCGGTCGCCGGTGGTGGGGCCGAACATGTCCGCATAGGCGGCGCGGGGCATCTTGAAGGACATGGGAGAACCTCGAAAATCACGTGTGAAAACAGGACGTCAGGGACAGGCGCAGCGTCTCGGGTTGTCAGAGCGGTCCCATGACCTTCTGGTTGAAGCCATAGACCGTGCGGTCCCCGGTGAAGGGTACCAGCCGCACCTTGCGGGTCTGGCCCGGCTCGAAGCGCACGGCGGTGCCTGCCGGGATGTCCAGCCGCCGGCCGCGTGCCGCCTCCCGGTCAAAGGCGAGCGCCGGATTGGTTTCGGCAAAATGATAATGGCTGCCCACCTGCACGGGCCGGTCGCCGGTGTTGGCGACTTCCAGCTCGGTCACCGGCGCCCCGGCATTCAGCTCGATCTCGCCATCAGCGGGAAAAATCTCTCCAGGGATCATCGTTCTATCTCCTTGTGCCTGAAGCGTGATGGCAAGGTGTTGCCATGCAGCCCTGTGCTTCCGTCACAGTGCGGAAAAAGCCTGCCCATGCTGCCCTTAGCGGATCGGCTGGTGGACGGTGACGAGCTTGGTGCCATCGGGGAAGGTGGCTTCCACCTGTACGTCATGGATCATTTCGGCAATGCCCGGCATCACCTGGTCGCGGGTGAGGACATGGGCGCCTGCTTCCATCAGCTCGGCCACGGTGCGCCCGTCGCGGGCGCCTTCGACGACGAAATCGCTGATCAGGGCGATGGCTTCGGGATGGTTCAGCTTCACGCCTCGCTCCAGCCGCCGCCGGGCCACCATGGCGGCCATGGAAATCAGCAGCTTGTCCTTTTCGCGCGGGGTCAGGTTCACGTGGGTCCTCCGTTATGTGGCCCTGGTCTGCTCAGCAGGACCAGAGGCGGGGCAGGGGGGCCTGCCGGCAGGTTTCAAGAAAGGTGATGAGACCATCGCGCAGGCTGCGGCTGTCTGCGCTGACGAAACGGGCCACGAGCTGGCCGTTCCAGGCGCTGACACCGCCGCGCAAGGGGCCGCCCTCGGGGGTGATCTGTTCCAGACAGCGGCGCGCGCGGGCAAGGCCGCTTTCCGCCTCCGGTCCGCTGTCGATGAAAGTGGCAAAGGCGCAGCCGCCTGCAGCGGTGGCGAGGCCGTCCAGCATCTGCGTGTCCGGGCCGATGGCGAGATTGTCGGCAAAGGTGAGCTGCCCGCCGCGCCAGATGCGCCACTGATCGCGGAAGGAAAGGGTCTTCACGCTCTCGCCCATGGCCTTGCGGCCAAGCACCACCATTTCAAGGCCGGTGAAGCGGGCCGAGCCATCAAGCCGCACATCCATCTTGCGGGAGAGGGCGCTTGCCTCGAAAAGGATCAGTTCCTGCGGCAGCCATTCCAGATGGGCGCCGTCTTCTGCGGACAGGCTGTTCAGCACTTCGCCCGTGCCGCCGGAGCTGCGATAGGCGCGCTCGGCGGTCTGCGAGGTGAGGATGGCGCGGGTTCCGGCGGAGAGGTGTCCGGTGTAACTGAGACGGTCGCCGCCGGTGATGCCGCCCGAGGTGTTCAGCAGCACGGCCAGCGGCACGCTGTCGTAAACCTTCGGTAGGCGGATCTTGGCTGAGCCCGATTGATAAAGCCCATCCAGGCGGGTCTGGCCATCACGGAGGGCAAAGGACACGCGCGCCGTGCCACGGGCGCGCTGCATCACGGGCCGGGTGCTGCCCCCGCCGCCTGCTCCGCCGCCCTCGATGCCCGTTTCCGCCCGCATGCTGACCGTTTTCTCCATCCCCGCGCCCTTCGGGGCATTGTCTGATCTTGTGCCGGGAGCGCGGTCTTGCGCAAGGGTGCTCCCGGAAGCCGGTTCCGGCCCCGAAGGGAGACACTAGCAAAGCCGGGGCCATGTGCCTGCGCCTTGTGCGCCCGTACCTATGATGTTTGGACTTGATCTCAAAATGTGCAAAAATCAGGCAAATGCCCAGAACGCATGCAATCTATTTGCTCACGGCCTTTCACATCCCCGTGTCGAGGCTTTGCATTCCTTAACCTTGATCGGGTATGGAGAAGTGGGGGCTGCGTTCCGGGGCTGATCCGGGGCATTCGGATGACGAGGGTGTCGTGTTTTCGCGATTGATTGACAAGCGCCTGCTGGGCCTTGCTGCCATTTCCGGCTGGCTGTCCCTGTGCGGGCTGGCCGTTCCTGCCAAGGCGGACATTGGTCCCTATCTGGTGATCGATGCAGCCACGGGCACCGTGCTGGAAGAGCATGAGGCGACCCGGCCCTGGTATCCGGCGTCACTGACGAAGATGATGACCGCATATGTCACGCTCAAGGCTCTGCGTGAGGGGCGGCTGCAGCTGGACAGCCCGGTCACCCAGTCGGCCAATTCCCTCGCCCAGCCGCCCAGCAAGATGGGCTTCAAGGTGGGCACGCAGCTGACGCTGGAAACGGCGCTGACCATGCTGATGGTCAAGTCCGCCAATGATCTGGCGGTGGCGATTGGCGAGACCGTTGGCGGCACCGAAGAGAATTTCATTGCGATGATGAACGCGGAAGCGCGCCGCCTCGGCATGCGCAGCACCCATTTCGTCAATCCGCATGGGCTTCCCGACAACCGGCAGGTTTCCTCCGCTGCCGATCTGGCGATCTTGGCAATGGCGCTGAAGCGCGAGTTTCCCGATGCCCACAAGTACTACCGTCATCCGGGCCTGAAGTTCGGCAAGCAGACGCTGCGCTCCGCCAACCGCGAGTTCCTGCAGCGTGTGCAGGGAGCAGACGGGCTGAAGACCGGTTATATCTGCAATTCGGGCTATAATGTTGCTGCCTCCGCCACGCGCAACGGCCGCACCGTCATTGCCGTCGTGCTGGGCGCGGGCTCCGGGCTGGAGCGCACGGCCTTCACCCGGGAGGTGATCGACCGCGGTTTTCGCCTTGGCGGGCGCGGCCAGCATGTCTCCACCCTGCCGCCGAGCGGTGCCGGGCTTCCGGCGGATGGCTATTGCAAGCGCAACCCGAAGCTCGGACCGGAACAGATTCTGGCCCGCTACGACATCCGCCAAGCTGCGGGCAAGACACGCTCTGCGGTGATGTTCCAGTCCACGGGCGAGGGCCGTCCGGTCATTGCGGTTCCCTCAGGCGATGCGGAACCCGGGGAAGAGGGCGCGGAATTTTCGTCCAAATCCGGCAAGGTTGACTGGAACATGATCCTCGACCGCACGGTCGGCACCGAGCTGGTGGCCTATGCGCCCATCACCGTGCGCACGGGCCTCGCACCGGGTTCTGTCCCTGCTGCTGCGGCCATGGCCCCGGCGGCGGCTGCCGCCACGGTGGCCGCTGAGCTGCCCTCCGTCCGTCTTCCTGCGTCCAAGCCGCTGGATCTCAGGCCTTCCGTGGTTGTCCCGGGCGCGGCACAGGGTGCGGCCCAGACCACCCCGGCCTTTGGCTCCCTCTTCAACGGCAATGTGCCGGCTTCCGCCGTCCCCAGAGCCAAGAGTGGCAACTGACGCAGAGCTGCGCGAAGGATATTCAAGATGACCGAAGCTCAGGATGGCGCTGCACAGCCGCAGCGCGGCCCGAAGCCGCCCATTCCCCTGTCCATCATCACGGGCTTTCTGGGGGCGGGCAAGACGACGCTGCTGAACCGTATCCTCAAGGACCCGGCGATGGCGGATACGGCGGTCATCATCAACGAGTTCGGGGATGTCGGGCTTGACCACCTTCTGGTGGACCAGTCGAGCGAGGGCATTCTGGAGCTTTCCTCCGGCTGCCTGTGCTGCACCATCCGGGGGGATCTGATCAACACGCTGGAAGACCTGCTGCGCCGGCTTGATAACGGCCGCATGGAGCGGCTGGCGCGGGTGGTGATCGAAACGACCGGTCTTGCCGATCCGGCGCCCATCCTGCACACGGTGATGCTGCATCCCTATCTGATGCTGCGCTACCGGCTGGACAGCGTCGTCACGCTGGTGGATGCGGTCAACGGTTCTGCGACGCTCGATGCCCATCAGGAGGCTGTGCGTCAGGCTGCCGTGGCCGACCGTCTGGTGCTGACCAAGACCGATCTTCTTGAAGGCGATGCGGGAGCTGCTGTGCTTTCGGATCTGACGGCGCGTCTCAAGGCGCTCAATCCCGGTGCGCAGCTTCTCAACGGGCAGAAGGGCGAGGCCGATGCCGCGCATCTGTTCAATGCCGGGCTCTATGATCCCGCCACCAAGATCCCCGATGTGGCGCGCTGGCTGAATGCAGAGGCCTATGAAGCTCACGGGCATCACCATCACGGGCATGATCATGCCCATGGCCATCATCATGGTCACGCCCATGATCATCACCACGATCATGGGCACCATCATCACGATGTGAACCGTCACGACGACAAGATCCGTGCCTTCACCCTGACCGCGAACCGCCCGGTGCCTGCCTCGGCGCTGGAAATGTTCCTTGATTTGCTGCGCTCCGCCCATGGTCCGAAGCTCTTGCGGGTGAAGGGCATCATCCAGATCGCCGAAGACCCGAACCGGCCCGTGGTCATTCACGGGGTGCAGCATGTATTCCACCCGCCGGTCACGCTGGCGGGCTGGCCGGACGGCGACCGGCGCACGCGGCTGGTCTTCATCACCTATGATCTTGCCGAGGGCTTCGTCCGCCGCCTGTTCGATGCCTTCACCGGCGCCATGGTCAGCGACACGCCGGACGCTCAGGCCATGATGGACAACCCGCTCGCCATCTCCGGCTTCAAGCCGGGGTAAGGTAAAAGGCGGGGGCTGGTCTCTCCGTTACGGCCTTTCAGGCCCCTCCCGCTCGTGGGGGCAGTGTTTACAGGGACTGTCAGTGAGGCTCCAACTCCTCTCCCCCCTTGAGCTACTGGCTTCACACATCAGGTCCGGACACTGCCCACATTGATGCATCTGATCTTTGGCAGGGCCTCTCCGCCCCCCTCCCCCTGGTGGGGAGGGGTAAGGGGTGGGGGGCTCTGAGCCTGCAAAGATTTGAAAAATGGATCTTTTCCTGATGAGGCATCATGAGGAGCATCTGCCCACAATCAATGGACATTCTGCCAGCCGGAGAGACTTTTCCCCCCACCCCTAACCCCTCCCCACAAGGGGGAGGGGGGCTGAAACGCTGTGCCAAAGCGGCCAGATTTCAGGCTTTCCTGATCTGTCTTCGTCTTCCAGCACGATGTGTATGCAGTAGCCCCTCAAGGGGGAGAGGGGCGCTGCGGCCGGATTGAAACGTCTTTCACTCCTTGCAAGCCAGAAAAGATGCGTTCTTTTTCTGCATTGTTCTGCAAGCTGTGGCGCTGTGCAGACGCCACTGTTCTAATCACCTCAGCTGCGTTTCAGCCGGATCAGGCCTTCCTGGGCGGTTGAGGCGATGAGGTGGCCGCTGCGGTCATAGAGCAGGCCGCGGTTCATGCCGCGCCCGCCGGAGGACGAGGGGGCGTCGGTGGCGTAGAGCAGCCAGTCATCGGCCCGGAACGGCCGGTGGAACCACATGGAATGGTCGAGGCTGGCGGCCTGGATCTGCGGGCTGAACACCGACTTGCCATGGGGAAAGAGCGAAGTATCCAGCAGCGTCATGTCCGAGGCATAGGCCAGAACGCACTGGTGGATGCGGGTTTCGTCGGGCAGGGGGCTGGTGGCGCGGACCCAGACATATTGCTGCGGCGCCAGCTTCTTCTCGCTGAAATAGTGGGTAAGATCGACAGGGCGCAGTTCGATCGGGCGTTCCCGTTCCCAGTAGCGGCGCACGTTTTCCGGCGCCACCTTCAGAAACTTCTCCTTCAGGTCCTGCTCGCTGGGCAGGTCTTCCGGCATCGGCACGTCCGGCATGTCGATCTGATGCTCAAGCCCGTCCTCCAGCGTCTGGAAGGAGGCGGACATGGAAAAGATCGCCTGCCCATGCTGGATCGCCACAACGCGGCGCGTGGTGAAGCTGCCGCCGTCGCGAATGCGGTCCACGTCATAGATGATCGGCACCGCCGGATCGCCGGGCCGCAGGAAATAGCCGTGCAGGGAATGGATGTGCCGCTCTTCCACCACGGTGCGCGAGGCGGCGACGAGCGCCTGGCCGATCACCTGTCCGCCATAGACCCGTTGCCAGCCCGCCTGAGGGCTGCGGCCACGGAACAGGTTGTGTTCCAGCTGTTCGAGGTCAAGAATGGACAAAAGTGAGTTGATGGCCGTGTTCATTGCCGCATTCCTTGCTAAATGAGCGCATGGGGCTAAATGAGTGCATGGGATGCACCCGTGGCGCACCGTCCGTGAATGCCTGATTGGACGCGGTGTCCGGTCCGTGTCAATGCTGACCAAAGGGAAGACAGCCCGGAATTGTTGCGCAGCGCTTGCGAAACGGCCGGGCGATGAAGGAGATGAAGATGCGCGAGTCCCAAGCCGCTGACAGTCCTGCTCAGGAGAGTGCGGCCGATGTGGTGATCGCCGGCGGCGGATATGTCGGCCTGTCCCTCGCTCTGGCGCTCAAGCAGGCGGATCCGTCGATGGAAGTGACCGTCGTCGATCCCAAGCCCATGGACAGCCTTGCCAGGGATCCGCGCGCGTCCGCCATCGCTGCGGCGGCTTGCCGCATGCTGGATCAGCTCGGCATCTGGGATGAGATCCGCGCCACCGCTCAGCCGATCAACGAGATGATCGTCACCGACAGCAAGCTGCGCGACACGGTGCGTCCGGTGTTCCTGACCTTTGCGGGCGAGACCGGCAGCGCCCAGGGTGACGAGCCCTTCGCGCACATGATCCCGAACGGTGCGATGCTGCCGGCGCTTTACAAGGCGGCGCTGGCGCTCGGCGTGCGGTTCCATGCGCCTGATACGGCGCGCGATTTCCATCAGGCGGGCGATCATGTCAGCGTGGCGCTGGCGAGCGGGGGGCGCATCAAGGCCAAGCTGCTGGTGGCGGCGGACGGGGTGCGCTCGCGCCTGCGCGATCTGGCGGGCATCCGCACGGTGCACTGGTCCTACGGCCAGTCGGGCATCGTCACCACCGTGAAGCACGAGCGCCCGCACAATGGCCGGGCGGAAGAGCATTTTCTCCCCGCCGGGCCTTTCGCCATTCTGCCGCTGCCGGGCAACCGCTCGTCGCTGGTCTGGACCGAGCGCACGGGCGATGCGGACCGGCTGGTGCGCGCCGATGATTTCACCTTCGAACTGGAGCTGGAGCGCCGCTTCGGCCACCACCTCGGCAAGCTGGAACTGGATGGCCCGCGCCATGCCTATCCGCTGGGCCTGACGCTGGCGCGCGATTTCGTCCGCCCACGCATTGCCCTTGCAGGCGATGCTGCCCATGGCATTCACCCGATTGCCGGGCAGGGGCTCAACCTCGGTTTCAAGGACGTTGCGGCGCTGGCGGAAGTCATCGTCGAGGCCCGGCGTCTGGGGCAGGATATCGGCGGGCTCGACGTGCTGGAGCGCTATCAGCGCTGGCGCCGGTTCGACACGTTCCAGATGGGCGTTGTCACCGACGTGCTGAACCGGCTGTTCTCCAACGATCTTGATGTGGTGCGCGGCATCCGGGACTTTGGCCTCGGTCTGGTGGACCGGCTGCCGAAGCTCAAGGGCATGTTCATCCGCGAGGCCGCCGGTTTTGCCGGGCCTGCGCCCCGGTTGCTGACCGGCGAAGCGATCTGAGCGGGCATCAGGGATAATTGGGCATCTGGGGGGAAGATGACGGCAACAGTGTCTGCCGGTGCCGAAGCTGGCCCGCGCACCATCCTGATCACGGGCTGTTCCAGCGGCATTGGCGCAGCCTCTGCCCGGCTGCTGCGGGGGCGCAACTGGCGGGTTTTTCCGGCCGCGCGCAAGCCGGAGGACGTGGAAGCCCTGGCCGCACAAGGCTTTGAGGCAGTGCTCATTGATTATGAGCGGCCCGAAACCATTCATGCCGGGCTGGACAGCGTGCTGGCGAAAACCGGCGGGCGGCTTGATGCACTGTTCAACAACGGTGCCTATGCCGTGCCCTGCGCGGTGGAGGATCTCCCCGTCGAGGCCTTGCGGGCGCTGTTTCAGGCGAATTTCTTCGGCTGGCACGATCTGACGCGGCAGGTCATCCCGGTGATGCGCGGCCAGGGGGCAGGGCGCATTGTGCAATGCTCGTCCATCCTTGGCTTCATCGCCATGAAATACCGGGGCGCCTATACGGCGTCCAAATTCGCGCTTGAAGCCTATTCCGACACGCTGCGGCAGGAGCTGCACGGCACGGGCATCCATGTCAGCCTGATCGAGCCGGGGCCGATTGACACGCGCTTTACCGAAAATGCGCTGGCAAACTTCCATCACTGGATCGGCAAGGAAGGCATGATGGCCTCGCCGCATCACGCCACCTATGAGCGGCGGCTGAAGCGGATGGAAAACGGTGAGCCGGGCCCCTGGAAACTTCCGCCGGAGTCCGTGGTTGAGAAGCTGGTGCATGCCATCGAGGCGAGCCGGCCCAGGGCACGCTACCGGGTGACCAAGCCCACCATCTGGATGAACATCGCCCGCCGGTTCCTGACCACGCGCGCCCTCGACAGGGTGCTGATGAAGGCGGCGGACAGGGAAGAGTGAGATCATCCCCCTTGCGCAGGTCTGCGTAAACGGGGCACAGCGGTGGCGGGCATCCCGCCGCCCGAGAGGAACAGGAAATGGGCAGTTTCTTTTATTATCTGGTTCCCGTGGCCGTTGGCGCGGTGGCAGTCGTGCTGCTGCTCGGGCTCTGGAACATGATGCGCGGCGGTTCGTCCAACCGCTCGCAACAGCTGATGCGCTGGCGCGTCGGCCTGCAGTTTCTCGCTATCGTCATCATCATGGCGGCGCTCTATTTCCTTGGGTCCAAGCCCTGACGCGCGCCTGAAGCGCGTCTGAGCGCGGCTTCAAGACATGAGCGCCCGGGAGGCATTGCAGCATGGTTGTTCTGAACAAGATCTACACGAAGACCGGTGATGACGGCACGACGGCGCTGGGCTCGGGCGAACGGCGCCCGAAGTATAACCTGCGCATCGAAGCCTATGGCACGGTGGACGAAACCAATTCGGTGGTTGGCCTCGTCCGCCTCGCGCTTGCGGGTGTGGATGCTGAGGTGGACGCCATTCTCGGCCGCATCCAGAATGACCTGTTCGACCTTGGCGCCGATCTGGCAACGCCGGAAACGGACAAGGATCTGGGCTATGAGCCGCTGCGCATCACCGATGGGCAGGTCACGGCGCTGGAAAATGCCATTGATCTTCTGAATGCGGATCTGAAGCCGCTGCGCTCTTTCGTGCTGCCGGGCGGCACACCGGCGGCCACCTATCTGCACCTTGCCCGCACCGTGTCGCGCCGGGCCGAGCGGCTGATGGTGCATCTGGCGGCGGAGGAGCGAATCAACCCGGCGGCCACGCGCTATATGAACCGTTTGTCCGACTTCTTTTTTGTCGCGTCCCGGTATCTGAATGACAAGGGCGCAGGCGACGTGCTCTGGGTGCCGGGCAAGAACCGGTAATTCACAATAGGGATCAGGCAGAGCCGGATGTTCTTTCCCCTCTACGACCATAACCCCTTGCGCCACGTGCTGAAGCCTGTGGTCACGTGGTCGCTGATCCTCGCCAATGTGCTGGTCTATCTGCTCATTCAGGGCGGGGGCTTTGGCGATGCGGCCATTGCCAGCGCCTATTCCTACGGGCTGATCCCGTCCGTGTTCTTCGACACGAAGGATCTGGCGCCGGAGTTGATCGTTCTGCCCGCCAAGGTGTCGCTCGTCAGCTATGCCTTCCTGCATGCCGACGTCATGCATCTGGCGGGAAACATGCTGTTTCTCTGGGTCTTCGGCGACAACGTTGAAGACGCCATGGGGCATGTGAAGTTCCTTGCCTTCTATCTCCTGTGCGCGGCGGCAGGCGGGCTTGCCTTCGCGCTGCTGGATCCGGCTTCGGATGTGCCGCTGATCGGCGCGTCCGGTGCGGTGTCGGGCATTGTCTCGGCCTATCTCATGCTGCATCCACGGGTGCGGGTCTGGGTGCTGTTCATGGGGCGTATCCCCTTGCGCCTGCCGGCCCTGTGGCTGCTGGGCGGATGGATCATCGTGCAGATCGCCAGCCTCTTCCTGTTCCAGAAGAGCCAGGTGGCCTGGGTGGCCCATGCCGGAGGCATTATGGCCGGTGCCGTTCTTGTGCTGGTGATGCGCCGTCCGGGCGTGAGATTGTTCGACCGGGATATGGAGGCCGGACGCAGATGAGGTTTGCCCAAGCCTTTGCGTTGCAGCAAGAACTGGGCGGACCTTCCGTAGCGCCATCGTTGACACCCGGCGTCCGGGTGTTTACCGTCGCGCGCCGAATGCAAGTATTGGCTGAAACCCGCCATTTTCTTCGCGGGATGTTAAGCCGGCTCGACCTGTTGACGCAGTGCGGCAAAAAAGCCGCCGAAGCGGGAGGATAAGACCCATGAAAATCCTTGTGCCCGTAAAGCGGGTGATCGACTACAACGTCAAGGTTCGCGTGAAACCGGATGGTTCCGGCGTCGAGCTGGCCAATGTGAAGATGTCGATGAACCCCTTCGACGAGATTTCCGTTGAAGAGGCCCTGCGCCTCAAGGAAGCGGGCAAGGCGACGGAAGTGGTGGTGGTGTCCATCGGGCCGGCTCAGGCCACCGAAACCCTGCGCACCGCGCTGGCCATGGGCGCCGACCGCGGCATTCTGGTGAAGACCGATGCCACGGTGGAGCCGCTGGCCGTTGCCAAGATCCTCAAGAAGGTCGTGGAAGCCGAAGAGCCGGGTCTCGTGATCCTCGGCAAGCAGGCCATCGACGACGACTGCAACCAGACCGGCCAGATGCTGGCGGCGCTGCTCGGCTGGGGCCAGGGCACCTTTGCTTCCAAGGTCAGCGTCGGTGACGGCAGCGTGGATGTGACCCGCGAAGTGGACGGCGGCCTGCAGACCGTGACGCTGAAGCTTCCGGCCATCGTCACCACGGACCTGCGCCTCAACGAGCCGCGCTATGCGTCCCTGCCGAATATCATGAAGGCGAAGAAGAAGCCGATCGACGAAAAGACCCCGGAAGACTTCGGCGTTGACGTTGCTCCGCGCCTGACCGTGCTGAAGACGGTCGAGCCGGCATCCCGCCAGGCGGGCGTGAAGGTTGGCTCGGTGTCCGAGCTTGTGTCCAAGCTGAAGAACGAGGCCGGCGTCCTCTGAGGACCCGTCACAGGAGGATAAACACCCATGACGACACTTCTTGTGGCCGAACACGCCAATGGCGCTCTGAACGATGCAACCGGCAAGGCCCTGACCGCTGCAGTGAAGCTCGGCGGTGATGTGCATGTGCTGGTGGCCGGTGAGGGCGCCCGCTCTGCCGCTGAGGCTGCTGCCAAGCTCGCAGGCGTTGCCAAGGTTCTGGTGGCTGAAGGCGGCGCTGTCGCCCATCAGCTGGCCGAACCGGTGGCAGACCTGATCGTTTCGCTGGCTGGCGGCTATGACGCCATCGTTGCCGCCTCCACCGCCAGTGGCAAGAACATCCTGCCGCGCGTCGCAGCCCTGCTCGACGTGATGCAGATCTCCGACGTGACCGCCGTCATCGACGGCGAGACCTTCGAGCGTCCGATCTATGCCGGCAACGCCATCCAGACCGTCAAGTCGGGCGATGCCAAGAAGGTGATCACCGTGCGCACCGCCTCCTTCGCCGCTGCAGGCGAGGGCGGTTCGGCGGCCATCGAGGATGTGGCAGCTCCTGCGGACGGCGGCCTTTCAAGCTTCGCCGGTGAGGAGTTGTCCCGCTCCGACCGTCCGGAACTGGCTTCGGCCAAGATCATCATCTCGGGCGGCCGTGCGCTGGGCTCTTCAGAGAAGTTCCAGGAAGTCATCATGCCGGTGGCGGATGCGCTGGGCGCGGCTGTCGGTGCCTCGCGCGCTGCGGTCGATGCGGGCTATGCCCCGAACGACTGGCAGGTTGGCCAGACCGGCAAGGTGGTTGCCCCGCAGCTCTACATCGCCTGCGGTATCTCCGGCGCCATCCAGCATCTGGCCGGCATGAAGGACTCCAAGGTCATCGTCGCCATCAACAAGGACGAGGAGGCCCCGATCTTCCAGGTGGCGGACTACGGCCTTGTCGGCGATCTTTTCGAAATCCTGCCCCAGCTGAAGGCGGAACTCGAAAAGGCCTGATGGCACATCAAGAGGTTCAGGCTGCTGCGGACATCCCGGCAGCCTGAACTGTTTTTGAAGGTTCAGGCAGAAGGTATGATCCGGTTTTATGGCCGTGGTCCTTGCCCGATGCGGTGAACCTTGTAAAGAATAGCGCGGTTTGCGTGCATGTACCGCACGGCCTGCAACAGGATCGGATGAGACGATGGTGGTCGAGATCAAGAAAGTCGGTGTGATCGGTTCGGGCCAGATGGGCAGCGGAATTGCCCATGTCTGCGCCGTGGCCGGATATCAGGTCTATCTGAACGACCTGTCCCGCGACCGGATCGAATCCGGTCTGGCGTCGATCAACGGCAACATGGCCCGTCAGGTGTCCAAGGGCCAGATTTCCGAGGAAGACCGCTCCGCAGCTCTCGACCGGCTGCATGGTGCGGAAAACCTGGACATGCTGGCCGATGTGGACCTTGTCATCGAATCCGCCATCGAGAACGAGCAGGTCAAGCGCAAGATCTTCTCCCAGCTCTGCCCGGTGCTGAAGCCCGAAGCGATGCTGGCGACCAACACCTCGTCCATCTCGATCACCCGCCTTGCCGCCTCGACCGACCGGCCGGAGCGTTTCATCGGCATCCACTTCATGAACCCGGTTCCGATCATGGAGCTGGTGGAGCTGGTGCGCGGCATTGCCACCGAAGACGAGACCTTCGAGGCCGCCAAGGCTTTCGTCGCGCGTCTGGGCAAGACCACGGCCGTGGCCGAGGATTTCCCGGCCTTCATGGTCAACCGCATCCTGCTGCCGATGATCAACGAAGCCATCTACACGCTCTATGAGGGTGTCGGCTCGGTGGAATCCATCGACACGGCCATGCGCCTTGGCGCCAACCATCCGATGGGCCCGCTGCAGCTGGCGGACTTCATCGGCCTCGACACCTGCCTGTCCATCATGCAGGTGCTCTATGAGGGGCTCGCCGACAGCAAGTACCGCCCGTGCCCGCTGCTGGTGAAATATGTCGAGGCCGGCTGGCTTGGCCGCAAGACGCGCCGCGGCTTCTACGACTATCGCGGCGAAACGCCGGTTCCCACCCGCTGACGGCGGCATGAACCTCGCCCGCTACTGCCTCACCCGCGCTGCGCCCGATCCGGGCGCGGTGGCGCTGGAGGTGGTGGGGCCGGGCGGGGCGCTGCTGGAACGCTGGACCTACGGCGATCTCACCGCAAGCGTGCTGTCTGTTGCAGGCGGACTTGCGGGCGAAGGCTTGATGCGGGGCGACCGCATCCTCCTGCGCATCGGCCATTCCAGCGATTTTCCGCTCTTCTTCTTCGGTGCCATTGCCGCCGGTTTCGTGCCGGTGCCCAGTTCCGCGCTGCTGACCGGGCCGGAATGCGACATGCTTCTGGCCGACAGCGGGGCGGTGGCCGTCATTCACGACGGGGCAACGCCGCTGCCGCAGCCGCGTGACGGGGTGCGCTTCATCGGGCCGGAAGGCATCGCCGCGCTTAAAGGCGCGCCGCAGGGCGCATTTGCGGACACGCAGCCGGACGATCCGGCCTTCATCGTCTACACCTCCGGCACCAGTGGCCGCCCCAAGGGCGTGCTGCACGCACAGCGCGCCGCTTCTGGCCGCAGGCCCATGGATCAGGGCTGGTACGGGATCTCCGCGCAGGACCGGCTGCTGCATGCAGGCGCCTTCAACTGGACCTACACCCTCGGCGTTGGCCTGATGGACCCCTGGGCCAATGGCGCCACCAGCATTGTCTATGATGGTCCGCGTGATCCGCATGTCTGGCCGGATCTGCTGGAAGCCACGGGCGCCACGCTGTTTGCAGCGGTGCCGAGCCTTTACCGGCGGATCCTGAAATACGGCGATGTTGAGCCGCACCGTTTTCCGCGCCTGCGCCATGGGCTGACGGCCGGCGAGGCCTTGCCCGCAGCCCTGCATGAGGAGTGGACCCGCCGCAGCGGCCGGCCGCTCTATGAGGCGCTGGGCATGAGCGAGATTTCCACCTATGTCTCCAGCGGCCCGCAGGTGCCCACGCGGCCCGGCAGCCCCGGCAAGCCGCAGGCCGGTCGCTCCATCGCCATTCTGCCGGAGGAGGGCGGCGATACGCCGCTGCCTTTTGGCGAAACGGGTCTTTTGGCCGTCTCGCGTGATGATCCGGGCCTGATGCTGGGCTATTGGCAGCGGCCGCAGGATACGGCGGAGGTGATGCGCGGCAGCTGGTTCCTGACCGGCGACCGTGCCCGTCAGGATGGGGATGGCTATCTCTGGTATGAGGGCCGGGCCGACGATGTGATGAATGCCTTCGGCTACCGCGTTGCGCCGGAAGAGGTGGAGCGCGTCATTGCCAGCCATCCGGACGTGGCGGATGTGGCGGTGACGGCGGTGCCGGCCGCCAATGGTATCAGCCTTGTCACGGCCTTTCTTGTGCCGCGGGAGGGCGCAGCGCTGGACGCAGATGCTGTCGCCGCCTTCGTGGTGGAGCGGCTGGCGGAATACAAGCGGCCCAAGGTCTACCGTCTTATGGCGGATCTGCCGCGCACGCCTTCCGGAAAGCTGCAACGCAAGGCGCTGTGGCGGGAAAACTCCTGAAAACTATTAACGCCACATTAACTTTCTGCGGCGACACTGCCGGTCTCGAAGAGAGGCAGATCCATGAGCAGCGCATCCATCGCAGCCGCGCTTGTCGGGGCAACACAGGCCCAGACCCAGCAGCAGCTTCAGGCCAAAATGCTGAAGATGTCGATGCAGCCGGATCAGGCCGTTGTCGCCATGCTGGATCAGGCGGCCTCTTCCGGTTCAGGGTCTGCACCGCTTGCCGCAGGGACCGGCGGTTTCGTGGACGTTACCGTCTGACCACCTTCAGATTCGCTTCATTCCGCTGGTGCGAGCACGGGCCAAGCCCGGTGCAGGCTGCAGCCTTGCGGCCGTTTACCAAGTTTTCCTCTGATAAAATCATCTGACGAAATTCAGGGTAGGGCTTTCGTAATATTTTGGCATCTTGAGTCTATGGTTAATCAATAGTTAACTGATGAATTCGGGGTGGCTGATTTTATTGAGCTATTTCTAGTCTAACCTAGCGTAATTCGACATTTTAATAAAATTTTAGATAATTTGCCTGATTCGTTGTAATGTTTGCTTTGGCTCCATGGCCTATCTTATCCTTCGTGGCATTCCAGCTATCTGGCCGTTCGCCGGCCGATGCTCACGATGGAGGTTCACATGGCGGAGATCGAAAGCTACCGCGGTGTTCCAGCCTCTGCGCTGAGAGAGGAGAAAAACCTCTCGGAACGCCGCACTGAACGGTTCGAGGAATTCAACGCCCGGCGCAGCGCCATGCTGGCCGAAGCGGTGAACCGCGAAGCGGACAGGAAGGCGAACCGCGCAGAGCAATTGAGTGATGATGCTGATCGCATCGCGCGCCGTGCCGTCCTTGGCATGGGTAACCGCGTCGATGTGACGGTCTGATCCCGGCATTCTCCGGGCTCCGGCTGGCGCAGGCATCAACTGGAAAGGGCTTGAGTTATGGTTGCAATTTCCGGAACTGCATCGGCTGACCTCGCTGCGTCGGGCGTGCGTCCTGATTATTCCGCCAGGGCTGCGCAGGAAACAGCCCGGGTTGAGCGTCAGGCCGCAGAACGTCAGACGGAAGAGCGCCGCGAGACCGTGCAGGAGACGTCCCGCCAGGAAGAGCAGCGCGAAAGCCGCAAGATTCCCGGTCTCGGCAATGCGGTGGACATCACCGCCTGACGGTGGACGGCTTCACCAGCAGAACCATGGCCCCGCTCCGGCGGGGCTTTGTCTTTTTGAGGGCTGTTTCCGCAACCACCCACCTGCCGTTTATCCTGCCGTCTGGCCCGTACTCTGGCCCGTAGTCTGCCCTGGCGCCTTTGCCCGTGCCGCATCAATCAGCTGCAGCGCGTCCTCATGGTCCCATTCAGCCGGGCCATACATGGTGCCGATCTCGCAGCCGTCGGGTCCGGCGAGGATCGTTGTCGGCAGGCCGGTGGCGCGGGCCTTGCTGCGCAGGTCCTGGAACACCGCGTTCGACGCATCCGAATAATAGGTGAGCGAGGCAACGCCGATTTCGTCAAGGAAGGCCTTGGGCTTTTCAGGGCCGCCCCGGTCGAGGTTCACCGTGACCACCGCGAAATCATCGCCATTGCGGGCCTGCGCCAGCCGGTCCAGCGCGGGCATTTCCTTGCGGCAGGGGGCGCACCAGGTGGCCCAGAGGTTCAGCAGGACCGTCTTGCCGGTGAATTGCGCAATGCTGACGCCCTCGCCGTTCGGTCCCTTGAATTTCAGGCTCCTGAGGTCGAGCGGCTTCTGCGCGGGCAGGAAGGCGGCGACATCACCCCGGGCAAAGGGCTTGGCCGCAGAGGCTGCTGCCAGCGAGGCCTGGCAGCTTTTCCCTGCGCTTGTGTTGCCACCGGGGCTGCCAATCACGTATACCGCCGCAATGGCTGAAAGCAGACCGGCCGCAGCGACCGCAACCAGCGGACGTCTGTAACCGGAGCGGGTCTGTCTTGTCGGCTTCATGTCTTCTTCACCTGGCAAGGGCACCTCTCCGGGGCGTCTATCAAGAGGCAGTCATATGAGCAACCGCATGTGGGGCGGCCGTTTCGCCGAAGGCCCGGACGCGATCATGGAAGAGATCAACGCGTCCATCGGCTTCGATCAGAAGCTATACAAGCAGGATATAGAGGGTTCCAAGGCCCATGTCCGCATGCTGGCCGCGCAGCAGATTGTCGCGGGCGAGGATGCAGAAAAGATCGTTCACGGTCTCGACACGATCCTGTCAGAGATCGAGACGGGCAAGTTCACCTTTTCCCGCGCCCTTGAAGACATCCACATGAACATCGAGGCGCGCCTTGCCGAGCTGATCGGTGCGCCGGCCGGACGCCTGCACACCGCCCGTTCGCGCAATGATCAGGTGGCGACCGATTTCCGCCTGTGGGTGCGCGATACGCTCGATACGCTCGACGGCCAGCTCGCGGAGCTGCTGGTGGCTCTGGCCGAAAAGGCCGAGACCCATGCCGCCGACGTGATGCCGGGCTTCACCCATCTCCAGTCGGCTCAGCCGGTCACCTTCGGCCACCACATGATGGCCTATGTGGAGATGTTCGCCCGCGACCGCAGCCGCTTTGCCGATGCGCGCAAGCGCATGAACGAGTCTCCGCTGGGCTCTGCGGCGCTGGCCGGCACGTCCTTCCCGATCGACCGGGAGGCGACGGCCAAGGCGCTTGGCTTTGACCGGCCGATGGCCAATTCGCTCGACGGCGTGTCCGACCGCGACTTCGTCATCGAGGCGCTTTCTGCTGCGTCGATCTGCTCGATGCACCTGTCGCGCTTTGCCGAGGAAATCGTGCTGTGGTGTTCGGCCCAGTTCGGCTTCATCAAGCTGTCGGACAAGTTCTCGACCGGCTCCTCGATCATGCCGCAGAAGAAGAACCCGGATGCGGCCGAACTGGTGCGCGCCAAGACGGGCCGCATCTACGGCGGCATGATGGCGCTGCTGGTGATGATGAAGGGCCTGCCGCTCGCCTATTCCAAGGACATGCAGGAAGACAAGGAACAGGCCTTCGACGCGCTGCCGTCCCTGTCGCTGGCGCTTGCCGCCATGACCGGCATGGTGCGGGACATGGAGCCGCAGGTGAAGCGCCTGAAGAAGGCCGCAGGCTCCGGCTACTCCACCGCAACGGATCTGGCCGACTGGCTGGTGCGCGTGCTCGGCATGCCCTTCCGCGATGCGCATCACGTCACCGGCAAGATCGTCGGCTATGCGGTTGCCGAAAGCGTTGAGCTTGAAAAGGTGCCGCTGGCCGTGATGCAGGAAATCGAGCCGCGCATCACCCGCGAGATCTATTCCGTGCTGACCGTCGACAAGTCGGTGAAGAGCCGCACCAGCTACGGCGGCACGGCTCCGGCCAATGTGCGCAAGCAGGCCCGCCGCTGGCTGAAGCAGCTGGCCAAGGGCTGAGGTACCGGTGCGGGCGCCTGTCTCCTGCGGGAGGGGCGCGCGCACTTGCATCCGGCGCGGGGCTTGCCGCGCGCGGGAAGGCGTGCGACGACATCGCACCTGAGACGTTTCATGCAACGAGGTCCGACATGCTGAAGAACCGGCGCTTTCTGGCAGCTGCCACCTGCATTCTCTGCCTTGGCCTGGCCGTTTCGGCCTGTGGCCGCCGCGGCTCCCTGGAGCCCGTCCGCGCGTCTGCCAAGCAGAGCCAGACGACAGCACAGGCTTCGGCCATCACGGCTGTCACCGCGCTGAAGTCCTGATCTGCTTTTGCCCCGGGGCGGATGCCCTGAAGGGCCCGCAGCCGTGTTCCGGGGTCCATGATGCATCATTTCGAGATGAAAAACGGCGTTCTCCATGCGGAGGATGTCAGCCTGACTGCCATGGCGGAAGCCGTTGGCACGCCGTTCTACTGCTATTCGGCGGCAACGCTGGAGCGCCACTACCGTGTGTTTGCGCAGGCGCTGCAAGGCATTCCGTCCCTGGTCTGCTTCGCTGTGAAGGCCAATTCCAATCTCGCCGTGCTGCGTACGTTGGCCCGGCTTGGCGCAGGCATGGATGTGGTTTCGGAAGGCGAAGCCCGCCGGGCGCTGGCCGCAGGCACGCCGCCGGAGCGCATCATGTTCTCCGGCGTCGGCAAGACCGAAGCCGAGCATGCCTTTGGCCTTGAGCAGGGCATCTTCTGTTTCAACGTGGAATCCGAGCCGGAGCTGATCCAGCTCTCGCGTGTGGCGCAAGGGCTGGGCAAGACAGCGCGGGTGTCGTTGCGCATCAATCCGGATGTGGACGCGCGCACCCACGCCAAGATCTCCACCGGCAAGTCGGAGAACAAGTTCGGCATTCCCTGGAAGCGCGCCCGCGAGGCCTATGCGGTGGCCGCGCGCCTGCCGGGCATCAAGGTCAGCGGCATCGACATGCATATCGGCTCGCAGATCACCGAGCTGGAGCCTTTCGACGCAGCTTTCTCAAGGCTTGGCGAGCTTGTGGCGCAGCTGCGTTCCGACGGGCATGAGATTGATCACGTCGATCTCGGCGGCGGCCTGGGCGTGCCCTATGTGTTTGACAACACCCCGCCGCCGCACCCGGATGACTATGCCGCTGTCGTGCGCAAACATGTGGAGCGGCTGGACTGTCAGGTGATCTTCGAGCCCGGCCGCCTGATTGCGGGCAATGCCGGCATTCTGGTCACCCGGGTGATCTATGTGAAGAAGGGCGAGGACAAGTCCTTCGTCATTGTCGATGCGGCCATGAACGATCTGATCCGGCCAACGCTCTATGACGCCTGGCACGAGGTTGGACCGGTGGTGGAACCGGCCGCTGACAGCGGGCGAATCATTGCCGATGTGGTGGGTCCGGTGTGCGAAACGGGCGACTATCTCGCTCTTGGCCGTGATCTGCCGGAGGTGAAGGCCGGGGACCTGCTGGCGGTTTATACCGCCGGTGCCTACGGCGCGACACAATCCTCCAGCTACAATACCCGCCTTCTGGTGCCCGAAGTGCTTGTGAACGGCTCGCAATATGCCGTGATCCGCCCGCGCCCCTCCTATGAGGACCTGCTGGGACTGGACAGGATGCCGGACTGGCTTTGACGCGGGCAAGACGATCACGGCGGATTTGATCGCCCTTGATCACTGGGGCGGGTTGCCGTCAGACCCGCTTTGCCCCACTCTAGGATACTGCGGGGTTGAGGGCTGAACGCGGAGAGATACGGTTTGGCGGAACAGGACCCAGTTGAGCGCACGTTTCCATCCGGGCAGGAGATTGCCGTGACGGATAGCGACAGGCTGTCTCTGCCGCAGGATCTGACGCGGGCGGCGGTGGACAAGCGGCTCAAGGCCGTGGTCTGGCGCAGCCGCGTTGCGCTGTTCTGGGAACGGCTCTGGCCCGCGCTCTATCTGCCTTTCATTCTCCTTGCCCTGTTTGCCGGTCTCTCGCTGGTCGGGACCTGGCTCGTCGTGCCGGTCTGGCTGCGGCTTGTGCTGGTGGCTGCGCTGGCGGGGGCATTCCTCTGGTCGCTGCGCCCGCTCCTGGGCCTGCGCTGGCCCAGCCGTCAGGATGCCCTGCACCGGGTGGAACTGGTCAGCGGACATTCCCACAGGCCGCTCACGGCGATCGAGGATGACCTGCCGCCCGGCAGTGCCAGCCCGGAAACGCTGGCCCTGTGGGAGATGCACAAGCGCCGCATGGCCGAAGCCCTGCGTTCCATGCGGTCCGGCCTTGCCCACCCGGAAGCCTTCCGCCGCGATCCCTATGCGCTGCGCGTGGTTGCCCTGATGCTGCTGGTGACCGGATTTGCGGTCACACAGGACGGTACAAGACTGAACCGGCTTGGCTCGGCTTTCACCTCGCCGCTCGATTTGCAGGAGGTTGCCAGCCGTATTGATGCCTGGGTGACACCGCCGCTCTACACGGCCCGCGCGCCCATCTATCTCACCGGGGAGAGCGCTGCCCTGCGCGATCCTTCCGTGCCGCTGAAGGTTCCGGCCGGCAGCGTGCTGACCCTGCGGGCGCAGGGTACGTCCGGCCTTGCCATTTACAAGGACGGCGAGGTGGTCACTCCGGCGCAGGAGGATGAGGCCGCAGCAGCCCAGAACACCGGTGTTGAAGAGCAGCGGCTGACGCTTTCCGAAAGCGGCTCCTATGCGCTGCAACAGGGCGGTACCGTCATTGCCACCTGGCCGTTTGACGTGCAGCCGGATCTGCCGCCCACCATCCGCCTGCTGGATGATCCGGAAGCCCAGCTCAGCGGTGCGCTGAAGCTCAGCTATCTGGCGCAGGACGACTACCGGGTGACGGGCGCAGAGGCACAGATCGAGCCGGCACCGAAAGCGTCCGATACCAATGAAGCGCCGCGCCCGCTGGTCGAGGCGCCGCAGTTTCCCCTTTCCGTTCCGCCGCAGGCACCCGGCTCGGCCAAACCCGGCGAGACGATCCGCGACCTGACGTCTCATCCCTGGGCGGGTTCCGAGGTGCTGCTGACCCTGATTGCCCGCGATGAGGCGGGGCAGACCGGCACGTCGGACCCTGCGGCCTTCACCCTGCCGCAGCGCCGTTTTTCCAAGCCGCTGGCCAAGGCCGTGGTGGAGCAGCGCCGGGATCTGGCGCTGGATGCCAATTCGCAGCTGCGGGTGATCGATGCTTTCGATGCGCTGCTGCTGGCGCCCGAGGCCTTTGATGTGCAGCCGCGCGTGCATCTGGGCCTTGCCTTCGCCTACCGCAATCTGGTGGCCGCCCGCAGCGACGAGCAGCTGAAAGAGCTGCTGCCGCTTCTGTGGGATCTGGCGCTGTCCATCGAGGATGGTGACCTCTCCATGGCCGAGCGGGCCCTGCGCGACGCGCAGGAGGCTTTGCGCAAGGCGCTGGAAGAGGGAGCATCCGATGAGGAGATTGCCCGCCTGACGCAGGAGCTGCGGCAGGCCCTGCAGGAATACATGCAGGCGCTGACCGAACAGCTGCGCCAGAACCCGCAGGCCATGCAGCCGTTCAATCCCAATCAGCAAAGCCTGAGCACGCGTGATCTCGACGAGATGCTGCGGCGTATCGAGGAGCTGGCACGCAGCGGCTCGCGCGATGCAGCCCGTGATCTTCTGGCGCAGATGCAGCGCATGCTGGAGAACCTGCAGACCGGCCGCCCGCAGATGGCGCCTGACGGCCTCACCAACGAAATGATGGAGATGCTGAACCAGCTTGGCCAGATGATCCAGCGCCAGCAGGAGCTGATGGACCAGACCCACCGTTTCAACCAGCAGCAACAGCAGCAGGGCCAGAACGGCCAGAATGGCGAACGGCAGCAGGGCGAAGGGGATCAGCAGGGCGGCCAGAATGGCGGGCAGGGCCAGCAGATGACCGAAGAGCAGCTGCGCAACCTGCTCGATCAGCTGCAGCAGGGCCAGGGCGATGTGGCCCAGCAGCTGCAGCAGCTGATGGAGCAGATGGAGCGCAACGGCCTGTCGCAGAACGAGGGGCTCGGCGAGGCGGGCGACGCCATGGGACAGGCCCAGCGGTCACTTGGGCAGGGACAGGGCGATCAGGCGGTTGGCCAGCAGGGTGATGCCCTCGACGCATTGCGCCGTGGCGCCCAGCAGCTGGGCGAGCAGATGATGGGCATGGGCGAAGGGCAGGGCATGAGCCAGCGTTCGCCGATGGATACGGACCCGCTCGGCCGTCCGCGCCGCAATCAGGGGCCGGATCTTGGCAGTCAGGTGAAGGTGCCGGACGAAATCGACGTGCAGCGGGCGCGCCGCATTCTGGAAGAACTGCGCCGCCGCTTCTCCGATCCGGCCCGGCCGAGGCTGGAACTCGACTATCTGGAGCGGCTGCTGCGCAGCTATTGACGGGTGCCGGGGGGGCGGATGTGCGCCCCGGTCATTCAGCCTCGTTCCTCAGCCCGCAGCGCGCTTGAAGATCATGTCCTTTGCCGCGATGACGGCGCCGATGGTGATCAGAATGCAGGCGGCGCCGATGATCCAGGTGAAGGTGCCGAAGCCGAAGGCGATGAGCAGTAGCGTCGAGAGGAGCGGGGCCGAATAGGCGGCCGCGCCCAGAACCTGAATGTCGCCGCGCTTGACGCCAATGTCCCAGGTGAAGAAGGCAAGGCCGACCGGCAGCAGGCCAAGCGCCACGACGCTGGCCCATTCCACCGTGCCGGAGGGCCAGACGGTGTCTTCCAGCACCAGATGGCAGATGGCCGAAAGCAGCGCCGTCATCAGGCAGAAGCCGGCCACTGCTTCCGTCGGCACCTCGCCCAGGCGGCGGGAGAGCACCGAATAGGTGGACCAGAACAGGGAAGAGGCGACCGCCGCGCCATAGCCGAGGGCAAAGGCGGGATCGAGGCTGAGGCCCTCTCCCTTGCTGACCAGCAGCGCTGCACCGCCGAGGCCGAGCACGGTTCCCAGGACGTGATGCAGCTTCAGCTTCTCGCCCGGCAGCAGGGCGGAAAACACCACGATCAACAGCGGCCAGGTGTAGTTGATCAGATTGGCATCGACCGGCGGCGCGTTGCGGATCGCGGTGAAATAGAAGAAGTGAAAGCCGAACAGCCCCACCGTGCCGAAAGCCCAGACCTTCAGCGGCTGGCGCAGGGCGGAAAGCTTTCCGCTAAAGGCGAGCCACAAAAAGGCCAGCAGGCCCGACAGACCGAAGCAGAGCGCGTTGAGCAGGAATGGCGGCACCGCGCCGGACCCGGCACCGAAGACGCCAAGAGTGGCCCACATGAGCACGGCCGTGAGGCCAATGAGTGTGGCGCGGAAGCGGGCGGCTTGATCGGTCATGGCATCCTGAGGAAATGGTGCGGCGGGTCTTGCAGCGACAGAAATACATAGTCCTTGAGGTGGCGCAAGGACAGGCATGCCTCATCTGCGTGCATTGTGCAGCTGTAACAGCTTTAGCAAGGCTCAAGCGCCCATGGGCTGGTTATGCCGCCTCATCAGGTGCTTGATCGTCCCGCCGGTTCGGGACATGTTGCGCATGTAACGATGATCCGACCCATAGCGGAGACCGAATTGACCAAGCTCGACATCAAGGCTCTTGGCCCCGACGATGCCCTGCACCTTGCGCCCCTGATTGCTGAAAATGCCCAGGCCCTCAAGCGCGGCGCCCCGCGCCGTCCGGACCAGTTCTATGCCGAGCGCATTCTGGGTGACCGCTCCGCCGAAGTGATCGGCGCCTTCGTGGACGGGCAGCTTGTCGGCTTTGCGGTCTTCTTCGATCTGCCGGAACTGATCACGGGCCTGCGCTCCGGCCAGATGGACCACATCTACGTGCGCCCTGAGTTCCGCCAGAAGGGCATTGCCCGCAAGATGATCCAGACCCTCGTCACCGAGGGCCAGAGCCGTGGCTGGCTGCAGCTGCGCTGGATCGTGCCGAGCAAGAACGCTCCTGCACTCGCCCTCTATGACCAGATCGCCGAGCCCGATCATCACAAGAGCTACATCATCGCCATCGACCGGCTGGCGTCAGCCTGACGCAGCTTGCGGCGAAGCGCCCCGGATGCTGAACGTCAGATCCGGGGCAGCCTTGCCAGAGGTTGGCCGGAGTTTGGCTGGAGTTTAGGTCGCAGACGCGCTTGCTCCGCCCTCTTTTTCGTCATGCCATGACTTGATCATGGCATCCATTCCCTTTCCGCACGCCAGCGCAGAAGCCAGATGACGGGCATTGGCATGGATGCCATGGGCGGAGCCATGGCATGACGAATGCGGTGGAGTCTCACGCGGTCAAAGGGGCTTGAAGCTCCCCCTCAATACACGGGGTCGATCTGCGCGAACGGCAGGATGCCGATGCGGGCGGAGCCGTTGGTGAGCTGCACCTTTGCTTCCACCGCCGCCTTTCCATCCACCTGCGTTGCCTTGCCGAAGCTGATGACGGCACCCTGCAGCGCTTCGGGGAAGCCGGAATCGGAGGGGAAGAAGGGCGCAAGAACGGCCTTGATGCCATCGGGTTCCACCGCTGTCAGCGGCAGCTCGCCGGAGAGGGTGCCGTTGGTTTCCAGCCGGATCTGACCGGTGGTGTTGAGGCTGGTGCTGCCGGTGGTGAGTTTCAGGGCGCTGACGATCAGCGCCGGCTGGCCGTCCGTGCTGGCGAACAAGCCTTGCGGCACGGTGCCTGACAGCAGTGGTGCGCCGCCGGAAATCTGACCGATGAAGCTGCCGTCACCGGGCTGATCCTCCGCCGTCACCTTCAGGCCCTTGAAGCTGACGGCCAGATCCAGATCGTCCGGCTGTGCCGGATTGGGGCGCAGGTGCAATTCTCCGCCTGCCAGAGACACTTCACCTGCATCGGGGTTCTCGGACGCAAAGAAACGGGGGGCTGCGATCACCCCATCCAGCTGGCGCAGGCTCGTGCCGTTAAAACGCAGGCTGGCGCGCAGGCTGTCCCATGTGCCTTCCTGGATCGGGCCGTCGCCGGGCGCAAAGGAGGCCATCGGGCTGTCCGCCTCGATGATCATGTGCTGCGGATTATAGGCGAGCGCGACGGCGCGCAGCTCGGCGACACTGACGAAATGGCCCACCGGTGTGCGCAGGGCAAAGTCCTTGCAGGTCAGCTCGAAGCGGAACGGATAACCGCCGAGGCCGCGCTCGCTGCAGGCAATCTCGAAGCCCATGGCCGCTGCACTCTGCAGGGTGGCATCAATCTGGCTGTTGACGAAGCTGCGGGCCGCAACCCAGGCCGCGCTCCATCCACCGGCCACAAGCACCACGGCTCCGGCGAGATAGATGAACTTGCGGCTGGAGGATTTGCGCGGCGCGGAAGTCGGTTCGGTCATGTCTGTCCTCTGGTGCCGCAGTCCACTTGCAGCACGGCCATTGAAACTTGCCCGGCGCATTGCTAAGTGCGCGGCTCAGGCGAAACAAGGTATCGTGACCGATATGGGCGATTTGTGGGTTTTTGGCTACGGCTCTCTCATCTGGAAGCCCGGTTTCCCGTTCGAGGAGAAGCGTCCGGCGCTGCTGCACGGTGCCCACCGCTCGCTCTGCGTCTATTCCTGGGTGCACCGGGGCACGCCGGAGCGGCCCGGCCTCGTCTTCGGGCTGGACCGGGGCGGCGCCTGCCGGGGCATGGCCTTCCGCGTCCGGGAACAGGACCGGGACGGGACGATCGAATACCTGCGCGCCCGCGAACAGGCGACCATGGTCTATCTGGAAGCCCTGCGCCCGGTGCGCTTTGCCGACGGCACCAATGCCACTGCACTCACCTATCTTGTTGACCGGCAGCACCCGCAATATGCAGGTGTTCTGCCGCTGGAGCGCCAGCTGGAGCTGGTGGATGGGGCGGTGGGCCAGTCCGGCGCCAATCCGGAATATGTGCTGAACACGGCGAGCCATCTGGAAGAGCTGGGCATCCACGATGCCCGCGTCTCCTGGCTGGCCCAGCGGCTGAAGCAAATGGCCTCAGCCTGACGGGGCTTTCCCCTGATCAGGCCCCGCGCGGCGGAATGGATTTCAACACCGGCGAGGGCCGCTCTGCCTGCCGGGCTTCCTCGATGAGGCGGTTGGATGCGGTTTCGATCTGTCCCGTCAGCTTCTCGAAAAAGACGGCCGGCTCAAGGCCCGGCTCGATGGCAGGCAGGAACTCGACAACCACCTTGCCCGGATGGATCAGGAAACCCTTGCGCGGCCAGTAAAGCCCTGCATTGAGCGCCACCGGCAGCACCGGACAGGCAAGATCCCGGTAGAGATGGGAAATGCCGTATTTATAGGCGGGTTCTGCGCCGGCCGGCCGGCGCGTGCCTTCCGGGAAGATGAGGATCTGGCGGCCTTCGGCAATCGCCTCGCGTGCGGCTGCCATCATGGCGGCGAGTGCCGCAGAGCGCTTGCCCCGGTTGATGGGGATCTGCTTCATCTTGGCCGTGTACCAGCCGAAGATCGGGATCCAGCGCAGCTCGCGCTTCAGAATGTAGGTCGGGTCCGGAAAGAACGGGATGAGGGCGAAGGTTTCCCAGGCGGACTGGTGCTTGGATGCCACCAGAAAGCCGCCCTGCGGGATGTTCTCAACGCCCCGGTACTCCACCCTGAGCCCGGCGATCCAGCGCAGCAGCGCCAGATTGACCCTCGCCCAGAACGGCACCACCACCCAGGCCATGCGGCGCGGGGCCAGAAAGACGAAGGGGCTGTAGACCACCATCTGAACCAGTGTCAGCAGGTAGAAGGCAATCTGGAAGAGAAGCGAGCGCAGATAGATCATCAGGAAACCGGACTGGAGACAGGAACGGGCTGGAAGCCAGGCAGACTGAGCGGCGCGGCCGGGTTGAGGCCATCAGCCCGCAGCCGAGACACCCAGAGTGCTCACCCGCAACCGCGCGAGGGTATACTTCACAAATTCCCTCAGGAGAAGCCGTAAGGTCCGCGGCTCCGCGTACCATCGCTCCAGGTTGAGATCGCCCGCAAACACCGGATAGGGAATGACCACCAGATCCGGCATGACTGCATTCAGCTCCATCTCGGCACGCGGCATGTGATAGGCGCTGGTGACGAGCACGAGCGAGTCATAGCCGTTCGTCTTCGCCCAGATGGCGGCCTCGGTGGCATTGCCGATGGTGTTGAGGGCCTTTTTGTCGAGGTCGATGCAGCAGTTGAAGAGGTCCCGTTCGGCCTCCGTGCGCAGCCGCAGCTGGCGTGCGGTGGTGGCCGGATAGACGCCGGAGATGAGCAGGCGCTGGGCGCGGCCCTGCTGCAGAAGCTGGACGGCGGTCTCGATCCGCTCCTGGCCGCCGGTCAGCACCACGATGGCATCGGCGCGCGGGTCTTGCGGTTGATCGATGGTGACGACATCGGCGGTGAAGCGGATGAAGGAAATGAGCAGCCACAGGCATACAAGCGCAGCGGCAATCCCCAGTGCCTTCAGCGCCAGCCAGCGCTTGTAACCCCGGCGGCGAGGCTGCAGAGCCTGCGGCGCAGGCCCTGGCTGCTGCTCTGCCTGTTCCCCGGCCGGCTCTCCTGCCGGCTGTCCTGCTTCGGGCGCAAGAGTCTGATCTGGCTCGTGACTTGCCCGCTCCTCGGACGCAGCCAGCAAAGCCTCAGCCCGCACACGGTCCTCCGGGACCGGTGCAGGGGCGGCAGCATCAGGCTGTTTGTCCGAAGGCGCAGGTTTCATCGTGCGAAGATTATAGACCAATTCCGCTGTTTCTTGGATGGATGTTGCAGTCAGTCGATTTTGGCAAGGTGGGATTTGACTGCAAGGCCGGAGGTCAGCGCCGTCAGCACGGCGACGATGAAGACAATGCCGACCACTCCGAAGTAGCCCGGCGTGCCGACCGCCACGGAGCCGAACAGCGCCGACATCTGGTCGGCACCGGCCATGCCGGATGTTTGCCGGGTGAAGACTTCGAGCAGAATGAAGCAGAAGGAAGCGGCAAGCCCGCCGGCTATTCCCCCCTTGAGACCCAGCACGAGGAAGTGGCGCTGGAACTCGCGGGCGATGAAGCCGTCACTGGCGCCGACGAAATGCAGCACGGACACAACGTCGCGGTTTCCGGCCATGGCCGCACGGGTGGCGAAGATCACGCTGAGCACCATGGAAAACAGCACCAGCGCCAGGATGCCGAAGCCCCCGGCCACCACAGCCCCGGCCATGGCGGCAAGGCGGGAGGTCCAGATGCTGTGATCGTCAAGGCTGGCGCCGCGCACGTTCTGTTCGATCGACTGCTTCAGCGCCGGAAGATCCAGCTCCTGCGGACTGCTGACCGTCACCTGGATCAGGCGCGGCACGGGCAGCGTTTCGAGGTCAAGGCCGGCGCCGAGCCAGGGCTGCAGCAGCTGGCGGGTTTCCTCGTCCGACAGGGCGCGCACCGTGCCGATGCCGGGAAACTCCTGCGTCAGTGCCACAGCCTTGTCGATCTCGCGCAGCATGTCGACCCCGTCGGCGGGGCGGATCTGCACGGTCACCTCCCGCACGAGGTCATTGCTCCAGTCGTGCGCCGCCTCCCAGACGACAGAGACGGAGCCGACGGTGAGGCAGGCCAGAAAACTCATGATGGCGACGACGAGCGTCAGGGCGCGTCCGGCCACGGACTGGGACGGGACGATCGCTGCTGACGGCCGCAGGCGTGCGTCCTGCCCGCCTGCCGCAGCTTTGGCCTTGCCGCGCAGGGGCAGTTTCAGCAAAGGGCGCGGCAGCTTGGGCCGGTTCTTCTGCTGTTGCGGCGCCTTTGCGCCGGTCTTCTTTGGTGGCGGGGCCTTGGATGCCATGCGCGGTGCCTTCCCCATGCCCTCAGTCAAAAATGGACAGGCGCCCGTCCGCCAGAACCATCCGGCGCGCCTCGACCTGTTCAAGCAGGGTGATGTCGTGGGTGGCAATCACGACGGATGTGCCAAGCCTGTTGAGTTCAATGAACAGCCGCAACAGCCTGCGGGCAAGGGGAGGGTCGACGTTTCCCGTCGGCTCATCCGCCAGCAGCATGTCCGGCCGGGTGATCAGTGCCCGTGCGATGGCCGCGCGCTGCTTTTCACCGCCCGAGAGAACCGGCGGCAGCACATGCATGCGCTCGCCAAGGCCCACCCATTTCAGCAGTTCCACCACGTCCGAGCGGTAGCTCGCTTCTTCCTTGCCCAGAACGCGCAGCGGCAGGGCGACATTTTCATAGGTCGTCAGATGGTCCAGCAGCCGGAAATCCTGAAACACCACGCCGATACGGCGGCGCAGCTCCGGCAGTTCTTTCTTGGCGATCGTCGCCATGTCCCGGTTGAACACGCGAATGAGGCCGCGCGTGGGCCGCAGCGACAGAAACAGCAAGCGGATCAGCGTTGTCTTGCCCGCGCCGGAGGGCCCGGTCAGGAACTGAAACGACTGCGGCTCGATGCTGAATGTCAGGTCGCGCAAGATTTCCGGCCCCATGCCGTATCTCAGCCCGACGTTCTCGAAACGGATCACGCAAAACCTCCGTGGACGGCGCTCACCCTAGAGCCATCCCTTTAACGCTTCATTAAACATATGAATGTCCTCTGGACCAGAATTGGGGGAGCTCTGACGCAGGTCTTCCCCCCAATTCAGCACCGGACTGCTATCATCCGCGTCATGGATGGCACCATCAAGGCCCCGTGAGGCCGTGGAGCGAGGGTCTCCCAAACATGAAGATCACCTGTCCGGACTGCGATACTTCCTATGACATCAAGCCGGAAATGGTTGGCCCGGAAGGGCGCAGCGTGAAATGCGCGCGCTGCGGAAACCGCTGGTTCATCAGCCCGCGCAAGGAAGATATCCCTGCGCCTGCCTCCCCGGCCGCCTCTGCCGGAGGCGCTGCAAAGGCGGCAGCAAAGCCTGCCATGGCCATCGAGGATGAGCCGGAGACAGACGAGGACGAGGATGAAGCGGCATGGGTGGAGGATGCCACGGAGGAAGAAGCCCTTGCCAAGGGGCGCGCGTTTGAGGATGAGGAGCCCGAACCTGCCAAAGGATCTGTGGATACTCAGGGTAAATCAAAGACTGGTAGAGATGCGCCGCCGGAATACCCAGATGTAGTGGCCTCCGATGCAAATGATGAAACGGACGAGGAGGAAAATGCTCGCCGTACGATTGACATCGAGTCCCTTGCCAAGCGTAAGAAGATCAAGGTTAACACGAAAAAACCCAGGCGGGAGCGCGACTGGTCATTCCTGACCCGTCACGTGACGGTGAACAACCTGCGCCGTACCGGCGGCCTTTTGATCTTTCTTGCAGCGGCGGGATTCAGCGCGCTCATCTTCACGAACCGCCAGTTCGTGGTCAAACACGTTCCGGACCTTGCCAGTCTGTTCGACATGATGGGACTTCCGGTGAACTTGCGCGGACTTGAGTTCCGTGATTTGAGAACATTCAGGGAAGTCGACGAGGGGACCATCGTTCTGGTTGTCGAGGGGACAATCCAGAGCGTATCGGAACAGCCTGCCGCAGTACCCGCGGTGCGCCTGTCGCTGCGAAGCGAGGATCAGCAGGAGATTTACGCCTGGACCCTCGAACCGCGTGCGGTGGCATTGGAGCCGGGCGCGAACACGCGCTTCAGGACCAGGCTGACAGATCCTCCCGCAGACGCCGCAGATATTCAGGTCCGCTTTGTGGACCGCCGCTCAGGACAAGCAGCAGAAGCAACAAGATGAAGCCGGTGATCCATACCCTTTACGATGAAGCCGAGATCGCCGCACGGGTCGAAAGCCTTGCCAGCGAAGTGGCTTCTTCCCGTCCGCATCAGCTGCTGGTCGTGGCTGTGCTCAAGGGCAGCTTCATCTTTGCCGCCGACCTGGTGCGTGCCATGCACCGTGCCGGCCTGGAACTCGAAATGGAGTTCATGCATTTATCCAGCTACGGGGCAGGGACCGTAAGCTCTGGAAATGTTCAGGTTCTGCGTGACGTTGAAAGTCTTGTTAAGGATCGCGATATCATACTGGCGGATGATATTCTGGAATCCGGACGTACCCTGAAGTTCGCCAAGGACAGGCTTCTTGAAAGGGGCGCGCGTTCGGTCAAGGTCGCCGCACTGCTGGACAAACCGCATCACAGAAAGGCCGATATTCAGGCTGACTATGTGGGCTTTAATTGTCCGGACAAGTTTGTGGTGGGTTACGGGATGGACATGGGGCACGCTTGGCGGCAGTTGCCCTTCATCGGGTATGTGGCCGGGGAAGAGGCTACACCCCCTCGCGAAACAACGGGAGTGTGATATGGCCCGGATTCTTCTGACGGAAGATGACGAGGCGGTTCGCAGCTTTGTGAAACGCGCCCTTGAACTGGATGGCCACACCGTCTGCGCCTCAGAAGATGGCGGAGCGGCGCTGGAAACGCTTGTCCGCGAGAGAGGCAGCTTCGATCTGCTGCTGTCCGACATCAAGATGCCGGTGATGGATGGCATCGCCCTGGCGCTGGCCACCGCCCGCGACTGGCCGAGCCTGCCGATCCTGCTGATGACCGGCTTTGCCGACCAGCGTGAACGGGCCAACGGCCTCGACGAGCTGGTGCATGATGTCATCACCAAGCCTTTCTCGCTGGCCGATATCCGTCAGGCCGTGCGTGACGCCATCCATGGCGTCGTCCGCGAACAGCGCCGCCTGTCAGCCTGAGCGGTCAATCTGCTGTCTTACTGGACGCGGCAGCTCTGGCATGTGTGAACCCGGCGTTTTCGCCGGGTTTTATTTTGGGCGGCTCTGCGCTGCTGCACCTGAGAGCCCCCAAAAGATACCCGGGAGATACCCGCCGAAAGGCGAGTGGAAAAAGCGGCTGCCACCGTCTAGCTTTTGCACTGCAGAAACGCAGTGCCGCAAAGACCCGCAGGAGGACCGCCCGTGACCGCAAGCTTCAAGCCCCGCCGCTCGGCGCTCTACATGCCCGGCTCCAACGGACGGGCATTGGAAAAGGCGCGCAGCCTCGGCGTGGACTGCCTGCTGCTGGATCTGGAGGACGCCGTGGCGCCCGATGCCAAGGAAGCCGCCCGCCAGCAGGTCTGCGAGGCCGTGGCGGCCGGTGCCTTTGCAGGGCGCGAGGCGGTGATCCGCATCAACGGCCTCGATACCCAATGGGGCGAGGCGGATCTGGAGGCGGCGATTGCCGCAGCCCCCGATGCCATCCTCCTGCCCAAGGTTTCGTCCCTTGCGGATGTGGAACGCGTGGCGCACCGGCTGAAGCTGGCAGGTGCTCCTGCCTCAGTGAAACTCTGGGCGATGATGGAAACGCCGCTCGCCATGTTGCATGCGGCCAGCATTGCCTCGGCGGGACGGGACCCGGAAACACGCCTCACCTGCTTCGTCATGGGCACAAATGATCTGGCCAAGGAAACCCGCGCCCGCCTGCTGCCGGGCCGGGCCGTGATGATGCCCTGGCTGATGACCTGCGTGGCCGCAGCAAGGGCGGGCGGGCTTGATATCCTTGACGGTGTCTACAACGATTTCAACGATCTGGACGGTTTTGCCGCCGAATGCGCGCAAGGGGCGGAGATGGGCATGGACGGCAAGACGCTGATCCACCCCAAGCAGATCGACGCCTGCCATGCCGCCTTTTCGCCCTCGGAGGCGGAAATCGCCTGGGCGCAAAAGATCAACGATGCCTTTGCCTTACCGGAGAATGCCAGCAAGGGTGCGATCCAGATCGACGGCAAGATGGTGGAGCGGCTGCATGCGGACATGGGGCTGAGGGTGCTGGCCATCGCCAAGGCCATGGCGGCGTCTGCGCAGGAATGATATGCCGGAGCAGTTCTTGTTCCTGGAAAGATTGCCATGAAACTCTACCGCTTCATCACCGGCCCGGACGACAGCCAGTTCTGCCACCGGGTCACACAGGCCCTCAACAAGGGCTGGGAGCTGGCCGGTGCGCCGCAGCTGACCTTTGACGCCACCCGCGGCATCGTCGTCTGCGGCCAGGCCGTGACCAAGGAAGTGCCGGGCGACTACACCCCGGATATCAAGCTCGGCGACTACTGAGCCGCTTGATGAGCATCGCAGGGCGGAAGGCAGGGGCTGCCGGCGTCGCTGGCTGGGTTCTGTTCGACTGGGCAGCCCAGCCCTTCTTCACACTGGTGACGACCTTCGTCTTCGCGCCCTATTTTGCCTCCGCCCTTGCCGCCACCCCGGCGGAAGGGCAGGCCCTCTGGGGCTATGCCACCTCGGCGGCGGGGCTTGCCATTGCGCTGCTCGCCCCGTTCCTTGGCTGCGTTGCGGATGCAGGCGGGGCACGCAAGCCCTGGATCGCGGCTCTGGCCGTGCCTTACGTGATGTCCTGCCTTGCCCTGTGGTGGGCCGTTCCCGGCACCGGCTACGGCATTGCCGTGGCGCTGGCGGGCTATGCGCTGGGCACGCTCGCGATCGAGTTCGCCACGGTCTTCAACAATTCCATGATGGGCTCGCTGGTGGCGCGGGACAGGCTCGGACGCCTGTCGGGCGCAGGCTGGGCGGTCGGCTATCTGGGCGGGCTCGTCAGCCTCGTCATCGTGCTTGGCTTCATGGCGGCCAATCCGGAAACGGGCAAGACCCTGCTGGGTGCGGACCCGCTGTTCGGGCTTGATCCGGCCGCGCGCGAGGGGGACAGGGCGTCGGGGCCGTTTTCGGCGCTGTGGTTCCTCGTCTTCGTGCTGCCGATGTTCCTTTTCACGCCCGATGAGCCGCGCCGCATGGGGGTGAGGGCCGCTGTCCGGCAGGGCCTTGCTTCCCTGCGCCGCAGCCTTGCAGACGTGCGGCAGGCGCCCGGCATGGCGCGGTTCCTCATCGCCAACATGCTTTACAACGACGGGCTGGTGGCGCTGTTTGCCTTTGGCGGCATTTATGCGGCCGGTGTGCTCGGCTGGGGCACGATCCAGATCGGCACCTTCGGCATCCTGCTCACCATCACCGGCACCATCGGCGCGCTGACTGGCGGCTGGCTGGATGACCGCATCGGCTCGCGCCCGGTCATTCTGGGGGCGCTTGGCGGTCTGATCCTGTGCGGCCTCGGCCTTGTTTCGGTGGACCGGGACACGGTCTTCTTCGTTTTCGATGTCACGCCTGCCGCCCCCGGTGCCCTGTTCGGATCCCTGCCGGATCTGATGTTCCTCGTGCTCGGTGGCTGTACCGGCGCGCTGGCGGGACCGTTGCAGTCGGCGGCGCGCAGCCTTCTGGTGCATCTGGCACCGGAGGGCCGTCAGGGCCAGTTCTTCGGCCTTCTCGCGCTGTCGGGCAAGGTGACCAGCTTCCTTGCGCCGCTGGCCGTCGCCCTTGTCACCACAGCCACCGCCAGTCAGGCGGCAGGCATGGCGGTGATCCTCGTGTTCTTTGCCGGCGGGGCTTTCGTTCTTGCAGGTCTGAAGCCGCGCTGAAACGGCAACAGCCCCGGCGGATGCCGGGGCTGCGCGTTTGCGTTGGATGCTGCGGCCGGTCAGGCGCTCTGGCGGATGTCCCGAAGGAACTGCTCCACTTCCTGCCGCAGCTCGCTTGCCTCCTGCTGGAGGATTGCGGCCGAGGAGCTGACCTTGCGGGCCGTTTCGCCGGTTTCGTTGGCCGAAGCGGACACGGCAACGATGTTGCGCGTCACTTCCTGTGTGCCGTTGGAGGCTTCCTGGATATTGCGGGCGATTTCGGTGGTCGCCAGGCCTTGCTGATCCACGGAAACCTGGATGCTGCCGGAGATTTCGTTGATCTGCTCGATGGTCGAGGAAATCTCCTGAATGGCCTTCACCGCATTGGCCGTTTCCGACTGGACCGACTGGATCTGGCTGGAGATTTCCTCCGTCGCCTTGGCCGTCTGGTTGGCCAGTTCCTTCACTTCCGCAGCCACGACCGCAAATCCGCGGCCGGCCTCGCCGGCACGGGCCGCCTCAATGGTGGCATTGAGGGCGAGAAGGTTGGTCTGCTCGGCAATGGCCTGGATCAGCGCCACCACCTCATTGATGCGGCTGGCGGCATCAGCCAGTGCTTCGATCTTGCCATTGGTGGCCTGTGCCTGATGCACGGCCTGACCGGCGATCCCGGCGGACTGTTCCATCTGGCGGCGGATTTCCGAAACGGAGGCCAGCAGCTCTTCGGCAGCAGACGCAACAGCTTCCACGTTGGCTGCCGCTTCCTCGGAGGCGGCCGCAACGGCGGTGCTCTTGGCGCTGGTGTCGTCTGCGCCCACCGTCAGCACGTTGGAAGCATTGTTCAGGTCGCCGACGAGGCTTGAGACCGTCGTGGTGAGCTTCGAAATGCGGGCATCGAACGACTGGGACAGGTCCCGCACTGCTTCGGCGCGCAGGATGCGCTGGCGCTGCTGTTCTTCCTGCTCGGCCACCAGCTCTTCAGCCCGTCTTGCCTTTTCACGGAAGATCTCCAGCGCTTGATTGATGTGGCCGATCTCGTCACCGCGGTCCTTGTCCGGAATGGTGATGTCGTAGCGCTGGTCGATCAGGGCGTTGATGGTGGTGACGGCCCGTTCCAGCGGACGGCGGACGATGCGGTTGCTGAAGAACATGACCGCGATGGCGACGACCGCCAGCAGGATCACGCCAATGCCAAGGATGGTGTAGATGATCTGCGTTGAGGCGGCATTCACCGTTGCCATGGGCACGCTGACCACGACGGCCATGGTGGCACCGGTGTTGCCGATGGCGACCGGGCTGACAATGTTGATCATGTCTCCTCCGGCCGCTTCTGCGTAGGCAGTGTAGGAGAAGGGCTGGGCCGATTTGACCGCATTGAGAACCTGAGAGCCGAAGGCCGCTTCTTGAGATCCCTTGGCTTCAGTCCAGGGCTTGCCCAGAAGAGCCGGGTCCGTGTTGGCGATCCAGACCCCGGCCTGTGACAGAAGATTCACCTGGCCGGTGCCCATCGGCTTCTGGGAAGACAGGGTTGTCGTCAGATCGGTGAGCAGAAGGTCGCCACCGGTCACGCCGATGACCTTGCCGCCATCGCGGATCGGGGTGCTGAAGGAAATGCCAGTCATGACAACACCATCGGTTTCCCAGGTGTAGGGTTCCGTGGCGAAGTCCTTGCCGGTCCTGTAGGAGACATGGAACCAGTCGCCCTCAGGCGATGGCTTGAGCGGCGGGATGGGGCTGAAGTCGACCTTGCCCTGGTTCCGGTAGAAATAGGGGCGCCAGACCCCGGCCTCATCGTGGCCCGGCTGGCCTCCGAACTCCGCGTCACGCCCGTCCAGATTGTTGTCGAGAACCATGCCCCAGGTGCCGGCCATGTTGGGGTAGGTCTGCATCGCATCCTGAAGGATGTTGGTCCAGGCCTGCCTGTCGACCGGTCCGCTGCGCTTCAGCGCATTGAGGGCATTGCCGAGACCTTGCGCGGGCAGAAGACCTTCCTCGATCACCCGTGCAACATACTCGGCCTGTTCCTGCGCAATGGCTTCCACTTGCTGAATGGCAAGCTGCTGCGTTGCTGAGGTGGCCTGATATCCAATGACACCAATTCCAACAGCAAGAACTCCGGCCAGCGCAGTCACGCTGACGGCCGCAAGCTTGGTTGCGATCTTTGCCTGTTTCAACATCCAGGTACCCCTTCTGACTGCCCGGAATTCTTGCGTCCAGGCAGGATTCTCCTAGAGGTAGGAAGCGCTGAATCCTGTTAAGAAAAAGCTTCCAGAAGCAGACAATTGCCTCTGGAAGCTAAAAATTTTTTCAACTATTAGGCACCGCAGCAACTTGCAGTGGCTTTTACAGTATCCTTACTCTCAGTGACGGAAATGCCGCATGCCGGTCAGCACCATGGCAAGACCTGCCTCATCGGCAGCTGCGATCACTTCGTCATCGCGCATGGAGCCACCCGGCTGGATGACGGCAGTCGCGCCTGCTTCCGCTGCGGAGAGAAGTCCGTCGGCGAAGGGGAAGAAGGCATCGGAGGCGACCACGCAGCCCTTGGTGAGAGGGGTGGACAGTCCGGCAGCTTCGGTCGCATCCAGTGCCTTGCGGGCGGCAATGCGGGCGCTGTCGATGCGGCTCATCTGGCCTGCGCCCACGCCAACCGTGGCACCATCCTTTGCGTAGACAATGGCATTGGACTTGACGTGCTTGGCAACGCGGAATGCGAACTTGAGGTCGGCCAGTTCCTGCGCGGTCGGCGCACGCTTCGTCACGACCTTGAGGTCGAGATCATCGATGACGCCGTTGTCGCGGGACTGGACCAGCAGGCCGCCGGCGACGGACTTGATGGCCAGACCGGCCGCGCGCGGGTCGGCAAGGCCGCCGGTGACCAGCAGGCGCAGATTCTTCTTCTTCGCCACGATTTCGATGGCTTCATCCGTGGCGGCTGGGGCGATGATCACCTCGGTGAAGATCTTGACGATCTCTTCGGCCGCTTCCGCATCCAGCGTGTCATTCAGGGCAACGATGCCGCCGAAGGCCGAGACCGGATCACAGCGCAGCGCCAGCTCGTAGGCGGCCTTCAGGCTGGCGCCCTCGGCCACGCCGCAGGGGTTGGCGTGCTTGATGATGGCAACGGCCTTGGTGCGCTTGGGGTCAAACTCGCTGACCAGCTCGAAGGCAGCGTCCGTGTCGTTGATGTTGTTGTAGGACAGGGTCTTGCCCTGCAGCTGGCGGGCGGTGGCGACGCCGGAGCGGCGCTCGCCGGTGGTGTAGAAACCGGCCGACTGATGCGGGTTCTCGCCGTAGCGCATGACTTCGGCCAGCTTGCCGCCCATGGCGCGGTAATCGGGCGCTTCGTTGCCAATCTGCGAAGCCAGCCAGTTCGACACGGCGGCATCATAGGCAGCGGTGCGGGCAAAGGCCTTCTGCGCCAGCTTCTTGCGCAGATCGATCGGTGACTGGCCGTTGTTCTCATCCAGCGCGGACAGAACCGCGGCATAGTCTGCCGGGTCCACCACAACGGTCACATAGGCGTGGTTCTTGGCCGCTGCACGGGTCATGGCCGGGCCGCCGATGTCGATGTTCTCGACGCCCGTTGCATAGTCCGCGCCGGAGGCAACCGTATCCTCGAAGGGATAGAGGTTGACGCAGAGCAGGTCGATGCCGCCGATGCCATGGGCGTCCATGGCTGCCTTATGCTCGGCGTCGTCACGGATGGCCAGAAGGCCGCCATGCACCATCGGATGCAGGGTCTTGACCCGGCCATCCATGATTTCCGGGAAGCCGGTCACTTCGGAAATGTCCTTCACCGGCAGGCCTGCGTCCGCCAGCGTCTTGCGGGTGCCGCCGGTGGAAATCAGCTCCACGCCGCGCTCGGACAGCCCGCGGGCGAAGTCGAGCAGCCCGGTCTTGTCGGAAACGGAAAGAAGGGCGCGCTTGACGGAAACGAGCGGGGGAACGGGAACCCCCTTGGACACCACGGCCATGGCCTTGCCTCGCAGATCTGAGGATGGAAAGTGGCCGTGGCCCTAGCACGAACGGGGCAGAAACGGAAGCTCAAGAAGGCCTGCGCGGCGAATCAGCATCCCGATCGCTTACAGCGGCAGTTCCGGCTCCTGAGCAGCGCTGCGCTCGCGCCGTGCATTCCGGGCTGTGGCGGTGCGGCGGAACTGCCAGGCGGCCTGGCTGGACTGGCTGATGCGGCCGTAAAGCACCAGCTGCTGGGTGCGGCGGTGGCCATAGACATCCGACAGATAGACGGATTCTTCCAGCACCAGTTCCGCGCCGGAAGCATTGAATTCCCAGGCTTCGCCGTCCGGCGCCATCAGCAGTGCGGCGGTGCCTGCCCGCAGAAGGCTCGGTTTGATCAGCGGATGCAGATGGAAGCGGATGGTGAAATGGTCGTGATGCGTCAGGGCGCCCAGCGTCGAGAAAAGATCGATGCCGTCCAGCACGGAGCCGTCGCTCGACAGGCGGATGTCGCGCTCATGGCGCACATTGTAGCGATGGGCATAGCCATCATGGGAGGCGGTGACGCGGGTGCCCATCACGTCTTCCTCCCGGTTGACGGGCACGCTGGTCGGACCGCTGAGGATCGGCGCGCCGAGCCAGCCGGTGAAGGGCTTCTCTGTTAGAAACCGGCAGGACGAGCTGTCTTCCATGCCGGCCGTCGAATGGGCCGCCGTGGAGCGGGCGACTTGCCGCCAGCCTTCGCTGGCCCAGCCGGAAACGCCGCAATTGACCACCAGCCGGTGGCGGCCGGAGGACATTTCGAGCGACAGGCAGCCTGCATGGGCCGATTGGCTCAGCAGCGGCGGCGGCGGTGTGCCGGTGTCCATCAGCACCACCGTGTCCCCGCCCATCAGCCGCTGATAGCCGGAGAAGGGTGCGTTGCCGGGAGGAGCGCCGCGCGCATCATCATAGGCCAGGATCGTCGCCACCAGATCGGTGGGGGTGGAGCCCATGCCGTTGAAATGGGCAAAGGCACCGTCCACATGGCGGAAGAAGCGCACCATCGGCATCATCCGGTCGATGGCCTGCATCATGCCGGCGGGTGTCTCCAGCCCTTGCGTGACGAAGGCCTGCCGGATGGGCAGAAGGTCGGTGAGAATTTCCAGGATCGCACCGGGATTGCGCGAAACATGGCCGCCATCGGGCATGATCTGGCGCTGCAGCTCATGCTCCAGGCGCCGGAGGCTCTGGCGCACGTAGCGGCCCTGACCGGCCATGGAAATGCTGGCAGCCGCCACAGCAAGCGCCGCCTGCAGGCGCGGCACGCCATCGGGTGTTTCGTTGATGGTGCGGCGCAGATAGCGCACCTGACGGCCGAGCGAGCGCAGGAAACGGCGGTAGAATTCCGCGTCGCCGTCTTCCAGCACCAGCGGCGACTGGGCGAGCCAGGACAGGACGCGCCGCGCCACGACGGGCTGTTCCCAGGCGATGGGGGCCCAGCGGCCGCACAGGCGGATCCAGTCATCGACAAGGGCACGGGCATTCTGGCGGGCGACGAGGCTTTCGGCGGCGCGCAGGTCGCGCAGCCAGCCGAAACTGTGCAATTCGCGCTGCCAGGCCGGATCTTCGCCCTTCAGCTCGAAGGGCGAGCGGCCTCTGGCCTCCACCACCTTGCCGGAGAAAAGGAAGCGGCCGCCATAGATATCAAGGGCGTTGGTCTGGTCGGCGGTGCGAAGATCCTGCGGGGCGATGAGCAAACGGGAGGGCGTTCCCGCAAATGGCTGCCAGCGGAACAGGGGTCCGCCATGCAGCCAGCGCAGGCCATTTTGCCAGAGATGATGGAGCAGCAGGCGCCCGATGCGCCCCTGCTCACCCATCGCCCGGATCGTCATGGCAGTGTCTCACTGCCCTTGTGCTGGCGCCGGAATGAAATTGACTTGCCCTTTCACCATAAGAGGTAACGAACTGTTAGGGTTAGCTCTCAGTTGTCCATTGCGGGTCAGAGTGGTTACAGGGCAGTTAAAGCCGCCGCAGACGGGCGGCAAAAAATCCGTCGAGGCCGCCTTCCGTCTCCGTGCCGCCGCCCAGATGGCAGGGCAGGGTGCGCAGATAGCCCTCCGGTGTGATGCACTCGGCAAGGCCGCCGATTTCTTCCGGCAGCACCGGCTCCAGGGTGATTCCCGGCATTTCTGCCAGCAGTGCCGCGATCTGGTCTTCGCCTTCTTCCCGTTCCATCGAGCAGGTGCAATAGACCAGCACACCGCCCGGCTTCAGCCAGGTGATGGTCTTGCGCAAGAGCTCGGCCTGGATCCCCGCCAGTGTCGTCACATCCGCAGGGCGCTTGGTCCAGGCCACGTCCGGATGGCGGCGCATGGTGCCGGTGGCGCTGCAGGGCGCATCGAGAAGGATGGCGTCGAAAGGCTCGTCCGGCTCGTAGCTGCGCAGATCCGCCGCGACGACGCGGGCGGAAAGGCCGAGCCGCTCCAGATTGGCATGGACGCGCTTCAGCCGCTTTTCGGAAATGTCCACCGCCGTCACATCGGCGCCCTGCGTGGCCAGCTGAGCCGTCTTGCCGCCGGGGGCCGCGCACAGGTCTGCGGCGCGCTTGCCGGTGAGGTCTCCCAGCAGGCGGGCGGGCAGGGAGGCCGCGGCATCCTGCACCCACCAGCCGCCTTCGTTGAAGCCCTCGAACCCATCCACCGCGCCCTTGCGCGACAGGCGGACCGATCCGGCAGCCACCACGCGGCCGCCGAGGCGTTCCGCCCAGCCTTCGGCATCGCTCTTGACGGTGAGATCCAGTGCAGGTTCTTCCAGATGGGCGCGCAGGATGGCTTCGAAGGTCTCTGCGCCATAGGTTTCGCGCCAGCGGGTGGCAAGCCAGAGCGGCAGGCCTGCGGGACCCGAACCGGTGATGGTGGACAGCGTGTCCTTCTCCCGCGCGAGACGGCGCAGCACGCCGTTGACGAGGCCCTTGTAAGGTCTTGCCCGCTTGTCTGACCCGGCAAGATCCACCGCCAGGGACACAGCGGCGTGATCGGCCACGTCGAGGAACAGGATCTGCACCGCAGCGACGTGGAGAATATCGGTGACGCGGCCGGTGCGCTCCGGAATGGGCCGGTCGAGCAACTCCGCCAGAATGGCATCGAGCTGGCCCCGGCGGCGCAGGGCTGCGGCGACGATGGCTTTCACCAGCGACCGGTCCTTCGGCTCCAGCGCCCGGAAGCCGGAGTGGCCCGAGGTCACGTCATATTCGGCATCCAGCGTGCGGTGCTTGTGCACCACATTGCCCAGAATGTCGGCGGCCACCTTGCGGGCGGCAAAGCCGGGAGCGGGCCGCCCGGGCGAGCCGCCGCCATTTGCCGCGCCGCCTGCCTTGCCGCCCTGTCCCTGCTTGCGGAACGGTGCATCCTTGCCGCCGGCGGGGCGGGAGGGGGATTTCGGGCGGGAGCCGGTGGGTTCGTTCAAAGCGCTGGCCTTCGTTGGGTTGGGTGTGTTGCCGATTGAGTCAAGGCGCCGCGAACCGGTGCTCGCGGCGCCCTTGGCAAGACATGTCTGGTGGTCCTGCGGCGCGGGACAGGCTGCCGTGCCGTCCGTCGCGCCCGAGGCTGTGATCCGAAGCTTTTACCGCAGATCAGCCGTCCGGCTCAACCCCATCGGTTTCAGCCCCATGGGCCCTTGGGTTTGTCCGAGGGGCGCGCGTTTCCGCTGCCTCCCCAGGGCCCCGAGGGGCCGGATCTGCTGCCAGTGCTGCTACCGGCGCCACCCGCAGAACCACCCCAAGACTGGTTGCGCGTCTGCGCCGGAGCCGGGTTCCAGCCGCCGCCAGAACCGCCAAAGCCGCCAGAACCACCGCCGCGCCCGCCCATCTGCCCGTCCAGATCGCGCAGGGCGGCGATGCGGTTGGCGGTGTTGGGGTGGGTGGAGAACAGATTGTCCATCCGCTCGCCCGACAGCGGGTTGATGATGAACATGTGTGCCGTCGCCGGGCTGCGCTCCGCATCCGGATTGTGGATCTGCTCCACACCGCCCGCGATCTTGGCCAGCGCCGAGGCCAGCCACATCGGGTGGCCGCAAATTTCGGCGCCCATGCGGTCGGCGGCATATTCACGGGTGCGGGAAATCGCCATCTGCACCAGCATGGCGGCGAGCGGGGCGACGATCATCGCCACCAGCATGCCGATGAAGCCGAGGGGATTGTTGTTCTCCCGGTTGCCGCCGAAGAAGAAAGCGAAGTTGCCGAGCATGGAGATGGCACCGGCAATGGTCGCGGTGATCGTCATGATCAGCGTGTCGTGGTTCTTGATGTGGGCCAGCTCATGCGCCATCACGCCCGCCACTTCTTCCATGGTCAGGCGCTCCAGCAGGCCGGTGGTCGCGGCCACAGCGGCATTCTGCGGATTGCGGCCCGTGGCAAAGGCATTCGGCTGCGGGTTGTTGATGATATAGACCTTGGGCATCGGCAGCTGCGCATTCTGTGCCAGCTGGCGCACCATGCGGAACAGTTCTGGCGCGCTGCGCTCGTCCACTTCCTGCGCGTGGTGCATGGACAGCACCATCTTGTCGGAATTCCAGTAGCTGAACAGGTTCATCGCACCGGCAATCACCAGTGCGATCATCATGCCGCTCTGTCCGCCGATCACAAAGCCGATGCCCATGAACAGGGCGGTCATGGCGGCCAGCAGCATGGCAGTGCGGAAATAGTTCATTGCCTTCGGTCCTCGTCGCGCTTAAGTGCGGGCGGTATTCTGGATGGGAGTTTTCTGCTCCCGCCAGTACCCTATATGATGGGCCAAGTCCCTATATGATGGGTATGAGCCCGATTTCCCGCAAGCCTGCCGGTCTTCAACCTGTCTTGAAGCGGCGGCCGGCGGTCCAGACGATGGAGATATCCATGCACGACGACGAGATCACCGGAGCGAATGGCCCTGAGGCCGGTGTTGCGGAGAACCGTGGCGTGGTCGTTCCCTTTCCCCAGCGTGCCGCGCCCGCAGAGCCGGAAGCCGCCGCAGAGCCTGCCCCCGCACCGCAGCGGCGATTCGAGGATCTTCCGCCTGCAGCACAGCGGGCGCTGAAGGAAGCCGAAGCGCGCCGCGCAGAAATCGACGCCCGCCAGCAGGCGATGGCAAAAGAGCTGGACGGGCGCGGCGGACTGGAGCCAACCCGTTATGAGGATTGGGAAATCAAGGGGATCACCGTCGATTTCTGACAGTGGACAACTGCCTGTGCGGCAGCGGGAAAAGGCTGTTGCCGCTGCTTGGTTAATGAGGGATTTACCAGAGGCGCGTTACCGTCCGGACCAATAGTGTGTTCGAGTGTCCGGAAGGTCAGATGACGTCCACGATGCCTGCCTCAACCCCGCGCGCGGCCCTGCCCGACGCCAATCCGTTCCAGCGCCTTGCCGCGCTTCTGGGTGATACGCGCCCGGGTGCGGACCCGATTGTGCTGACTATTGGCGAGCCGCAGCATGCGCTGCCGCCCTTCACGGGCGAGGTGCTGATGGAAAATCTGGCCGATTTCCGCCGCTATCCGCCCATTGAAGGCTCTCCGGCCTTCCGTGCGGCCATCGCGGCCTGGCTGGACCGGCGTTACAACCTTGGCGGCACCATCGACAAGGACAGGGGCGTTCTGCCGCTCAACGGCTCGCGCGAGGGCCTGTCCTTCGGCGCGATTTCCGCGCGCGATCAGCTCGCCAAGGATGTGGCACGCCCGGCGGTGATCCTGCCCAACCCGTTCTACCAGACCTATGCAGCCGCAGCCCATATTGCCGGGGCCGAGGCGGTCATGCTCGACACGGGCGCGGACACCGGCTTCCTGCCGGATCTGGATGCGCTGGAGCCGGAGCTGCTGGACCGGACCATCGCCTTTTACGTGGCATCGCCCGCCAATCCGCAAGGAGCGGTGGCGAGCCTTGCCTACTGGCAGAAGCTGATAGGTCTTGCCCGCCGCCACCGGTTCTACATCTTTGCCGACGAGTGCTATTCGGAGATCTACCGCAGCACTCCGCCTCCGGGCGTTCTGGAAGCCGCCCATGCGCTGGGCGAGGGCTATTCCATGGTGGTGGCGCTCAACTCCCTGTCGAAGCGGTCGAACCTTGCGGGCTTGCGCTGCGGTTTTGCGGCCGGTGATCCGGAGTTCCTGTCGCGCTGGGTGAAGTTCCGCGGTCTTGCTGCCCCGCAGGTGCCGCTGCCGGCACAGGCGCTGGCCGTGCGCGCCTATGGCGACGAAGCGCATGTGATCGAGAACCGTCGTCTCTACAACGAGAAATACGAAATCGCCGAAAGGCTGCTGTCGCCGATCCTCGGGCCGGTAACGCCGGAAGGCGGCTTTTTCCTGTGGCTGGATGTGAGCCGCTGGGGTGGCGCGGTCAGTGTGACCGAACGGCTGTGGAGCGAGGTTGGCGTCAAGGTGCTGCCCGGCTCCTATTTGGCTTCCACCCAGGCCGATGGCCGCAATCCGGGTGATCCTTATATCCGCGTTGGCCTGTGCGCCCCCTCTGCGCTGACGGGTGAAGCGCTGGAGCGCATGGCCAGCTGGCTGGGAGGTGCGGCATGAGACGGGCAACAGCCATGCGCGGGTCCGGACGGGGCGCTGCGCATATTCTCGACACCGAAAGCCCGCTGAAGCGTTTCGTCCGCCGCAATCTGGTGGGCGCGGCCGGGCTTCTGGTCATTGCGCTGGCGGCGGCCCTTGCGGCGAGCCTTGCCACATGGTCGGTGAATGACCCGAGCTTCAATCATGCGACGGGTGAGCCGGTGCGCAATGCGCTTGGCACGCCGGGGGCGATCATCTCCGACATCCTGATGCAGTCGATCGGGCTGGCGACGGCCGTGTTCCTGGTGCCGGTGGTACTGTGGGGCTGGCGGCTCCTTTCGGGCAAGACCATGCGCATCGGCTTCCGCCGGATCATGTTCTGGTTCGTGGGCACGCTTCTGGGCGCCGGTGCCGTTGCGGCGCTGCCGGTGCCGGAAAGCTGGCCGCTGCCGACAGGCCTTGGCGGCTTTGCCGGTGATGCCATGCACTATGTCCCCTCGATGCTGACCCACAATCTGACGCCGGGCGCGGCAACCATTACCGGTGTGCTGGGGCTGGGGCTTCCGTCCGTCTTCCTGCTGGTGGCCGCCGGTGCCTGGTTTGGCGACATGCGCGAGCGCTATCAGGATGACGAAGAGGACTTGCCGTCTCTGCCGTCCCGCACCGCCCGCCAGCAGATGCGTGGCCGCAAGGCCGAACCGCCCATTGACTTCGATGATGAGGATGAGGACGAGCGCGAACCCCGGTTTGCCGCGCTCATGGGGGCTGCCGCGCATTGGCGCCTGCAGGCCCAGTCTGCCGTGCAGCGCATGACCGGCATCGGCCTGTCCCGCCGCCGTGCGCGGGAGGATGAGGAAGACGACTATGTCGAGGAGGATGCGGAGGACGAATATGCCGCTCCGCCCGCAAGCCGCTTCGGTTCCCTGCGCCGTGCGCTGAAGGAGCGTTTCGTTCCCGGCGAGGAAGACGATGGCCTTGGCGATCTTTATCCCGACGCCCGCGGCACCCGCGAGGCGCCGCGCCGCGTGACGTCACGCGGGCCCGTCATGGGCCGTGCGCCGCAGATGGAAGAGGAAGAGGACTATTACGACGGCGAGGACGAAGCCTCCGCCTATGATGAGCCGCCGTTCGACATGGATGATGACGGCTACGGCATGGAAGAGGCTGTGCCTGTTGCGCCGCGTGGCCGTGGCCGGGCGCGGGAAGAGGCGCCGCTGGACCGCCCGCCGCTGGGCCGTCCCGTTGGCATCGCCAGTCCCGATCAGGGCCGCGCCGTCCCGGGTGCCCCGGCACAGGGCGGTGCCCGTGTCGTGCCGCAGGCGCCGCGTCCGCAGCCGGGCCGCCGGGTTCAGGCCGAGGCCCAGCCTTCGTTGCTGGAAGCGCCGGATGTCTACGAACTGCCGCCGCTGCGGCTTCTGGCCGAGCCCAAGCCGGCCGGCAAGACGCCGGGCCTGTCCGCCGATGCGCTGGAGCAGAATGCCCGCATTCTCGAAGGCGTGCTGGAAGACTTCGGCGTGCGCGGCGAGATCATCGAGGTGCGCCCCGGTCCGGTGGTGACGCTTTATGAGCTGGAGCCCGCCCCCGGCATCAAGTCCTCGCGCGTCATCGGCCTTGCCGATGATATCGCCCGCTCGATGAGCGCGATTTCCGCCCGCGTCGCCGTGATCCCCGGCAAGAACGCCATCGGTATCGAACTGCCGAACCAGAAGCGCGAGACGGTCTATCTGCGCGAGCTGCTGGCGGCTGAGGATTTCGAGAAGTCGAAGGCGAAGCTCGCCATGGCGCTGGGCAAGACGATCAACGGCGAAAGCGTGATCGCCGATCTCGCCCGCATGCCGCATCTGCTCGTTGCTGGTACCACCGGCTCGGGCAAGTCGGTGTCGATCAACACCATGATCCTGTCGCTGCTGTACCGGATGACGCCGGACCAGTGCAAGATGATCATGATCGACCCGAAAATGCTGGAACTGTCGATCTATGACGGCATCCCGCATCTTCTCACCCCGGTGGTGACCGACCCGAAGAAGGCGGTCGTGGCGCTCAAGTGGACCGTCCGCGAGATGGAGGAGCGCTACAAGAAGATGTCGAAGATGGGCGTGCGCAACATCGACGGCTACAACATGCGTGTAAAGCAGGCGCTGGAAAAGGGCGAAAGCTTCTCCCGCACCGTGCAGACGGGCTTCGACCGCGAGACTGGCCAGCCGATCTATGAGGAAGAGGATCTGCCGCTGGAGCCGATGCCCTTCATCGTGGTCATCGTCGACGAAATGGCCGATCTGATGATGGTGGCCGGAAAGGACATCGAAGGCGCGATCCAGCGCCTGGCCCAGATGGCCCGTGCCGCCGGCATCCACATCATCATGGCCACCCAGCGCCCGTCGGTGGACGTGATCACCGGTACGATCAAGGCCAACTTCCCGACGCGCATCTCCTTCCAGGTAACGTCGAAGATCGACAGCCGCACCATTCTGGGCGAGCAGGGCGCCGAGCAGCTGCTGGGCATGGGCGACATGCTCTACATGGCCGGCGGCGGCCGCATCCAGCGTGTCCACGGCCCCTTCGTCGCCGATGACGAGGTGGAGCAGATTGTTGCGCATCTGAAGCTTCAGGGCACGCCCCAGTATCTGGAGGCGGTGACCGAGGAAGAGGAGATGCAGGACAACCCCTATGACGCGGTGTCCGGCTCCGATGAGGGCAATGATCTCTACGACCGTGCCGTGGCCGTGGTGCTGCGTGACAAGAAGGTCTCGACCTCCTATGTCCAGCGCCGTCTTGGCATCGGCTATAACCGCGCTGCCTCGCTGATCGAGCGCATGGAACAAGAAGGCGTGATCAGCGCCGCCAACCATGCCGGAAAGCGCGAGATTCTGGTGAAAAACGGGGTGGACGAGGACTATTGATCTGTCCTGTCCGCCGCAACCTTGCCACAAGCGGGAACTAGAACGGCTATCAGACATTGAGGGAAGCGGCCGCGGGGTTTCTGCCGGGCCGCCTCGAAGGAGCCCTGAACATACCATGAAGCCCAACTGTTCGCATCGCTTCCTGTCCTGGACTGCGGCCATCATGCTGAGCGTGGCAGCCGCCCTGTCGCCTGCCGCCGCGCAGCAGAAGGCGCCCTTGAGCCCGCAGGACCAGGAAACGCTGAACGAGGTCAACACCTACTTCAACTCGGTGCGGACCATGCATGGCGACTTCGTGCAATTCGGCCCCGAGGGCGGGCAGGTGGAAGGCAAGTTCTATCTGGAACGTCCGGGCAAGATCCGCTTCTACTACAACCCGCCCGCACAGCTCGACATCATCGCCGATGGCAAGTCGGTTTCCGTGCTGGACCGCAAGGTGCAGACGCAGGACATCTGGCCGCTGAATGAAACGCCGCTGCGCTTCCTGCTGGCCGAGCAGATCGACCTGACCAAGGACACCAATGTGGTGGGCGTGGTGGTGGAGCCCGATCTCGTGACTGTTGTGGTCGAGGACCGCACCACCTTCAATTCCGGCAAGCTGACGCTGATCTTCGATGCCCAGACCTTCGATCTGAAGCAGTGGACCGTGACGGATTCGCAAGGCATGGACACGTCGGTGGCAATCTATAATGTGACCGCGAACGGGCCTTCGAATCCGAAGCTCTTCGTCATCGACTATCTGGCAGCCGCCCGCCAGAGCCGGAACTGATCCGGCCGCGCGCAGCGGCTGCCCGCTTCAGGGCGCCGCCGCAGCATGACTTCCGATCCTTCCCGCCGTGAGCCTCTGGCGCTGGTGCTTCTGCGGCGCCATGCGGCAGAGCATGGGCTGACCGTTTTTGCCGAACCCGCCTATGGCTATGCCGGCTACGTGGAGGCACCGGGCGGGCGCCGCGCCTTCTTCAAGGGGGCGGGCTTTGATCTCAATCCCGCCGCCGCCTCCGCCATCGCCCGCGACAAGGCCTATGGCGCCTTCTTTCTGGAGGCGGCCGGCCTCAGCGTGCCGCGCGGAGTGCTGATCAGTTCGCAGCGTTTCATCCGCGACATCGAGGTGAAGAACCCGGCCGTTGCCGCAAGGCTGAACGGGGAGGCGCAAGCACTCGCCTTTGCCCGGGAGACGGGTTTTCCGCTGTTCGTGAAGCCCAATGACGATTCGGAGGGGCGCGGCATCCTGCGGGTGCAGGACGAACAGGGGCTGTCCTCCGCGCTGACCGTTCTGGGCGCGTCCTATGACCGGATTCTGGTGCAGGAAGAGGTGAGGGGACGCGACTACCGGGTGCTGGTTCTGGAAGGGGAGGTGCTGGCCGTGTTCGAGCGGCGGCCCTTCTCGGTAACCGGCGATGGCGTTTCTTCCCTCCGGGTGCTGATCACGCAGGCAACGCAGGGCTTTGCCGCAGGCGGCAAGGGCTCGAAGATTGCGGCGGATGATCCGCGCATTCTCACCTTTCTCGCCACCAGCGGCCTTGATCTCACCCACGTGCCGCAAGCCGGCGCAGCCGTGGCGCTTCTGCCCAACGCCAACCTTTCTTCCGGCGGTAGTGCGGTGGATGTGACCGGCGCGATCAGTCCGTATTTTTCTGAGATAGCCCGCAAGGCGGGCGAGGCTGTGGGCTTGCGGCTCTATGGCCTCGATCTCCTCTGCCCGGATATCTCCTCATCTTCCGGCCCCTATGCCATTCTTGAGGTGAATGCGGCCCCGGGCCTCAGCCATTTTCACCGGCTTGGCCCGCAGGAGGCGCTGCGCGTGGAAGAAATCTATGTAAGAATCTTCGACGCGCTGACACGAGGGATCAGGGCAGGAACGAAGCCATGAGCGTGATCATCGAAACGCCGGAGCATATCGCTGCGGGGCTTGCCGCATTGGCCGCCGCCGATCCGCGCCTGCCCGCGGTCATTTCCTTTGCCGGTGAAGTGCCCCTGCGCCGCAGGCCGCCAAGCTTTGCGGCGCTGGTGCAGATCATCATCTCGCAGCAGGTGTCCGTTGCCAGTGCTAATGCCATCGGCGCAAGGCTCGCCGCCCTTGTCGATCCGCTGGAAGCGCATGTTTTGCTCTCCCACACGGAAGAGGCGCTGGGCGGCGCGGGGCTGTCACGGCCCAAGATCCGCGCCGTTCGGGCGCTGGCGGATGCCGTCGGTGGCGGGCTGGATCTTCAGGCACTGGCAAGCGTTCCGGCCGATGTGGCGCGGGAAGAGCTGTGCCAGGTCAAGGGCATCGGCCGCTGGACGGCGGATATCTACCTGCTCTTCTGTGCCGGCCATCCGGATATCTTCCCCAGCGGCGACATTGCCCTGCAAAATGCCGTGCGCGATGCCTTCGCTCTGCCGGACCGCCCCAGCCCCCGTGCGCTGGATGAGCTGGCGGAGGCCTGGGCTCCCTGGCGCGGCGTCGCCGCCCGCCTGTTCTGGGCCTGGTACAAGGCCGCCCGCGAGGGCCGCGACAGCCAGCCGCTTTAGAAGCGGGAACTGGTATCAGCCTTTGACATTGCCGCGGCGGCGGGGAATATGCAGGCCGCAACAGAGGGAACGGATCACCGCCCATGGCCTTTTGGCGCCTCAAACCCGGCAGCGGCAAGACGGAGACGGCTTGCGACCCGCGCCGGGCTGACTATGCCGTGTTTGATCAGGTGAGCCTGAAGCGCGGGGACAAGACCGTGCTGGACGGGCTGAATCTCACCTTGAGCGAGCGGCGGATTGCGCTGATCGGGCTGAATGGGTCTGGCAAGAGCAGCTTTGTGCGCCTGCTCAATGGCCTGCTGCTGCCGGACAGCGGCACCTTGCAGATTTACGGCGCGGACACGCGGCAGGCGCGGGCGAACCTGCCGCGCCATGTGGGCTTTGTCTTCCAGAACCCGGACCATCAGGCGATCTTTCCGACGGTGGAGGAGGAGATCGCCTTCGGCCTGACCCAGCTGGGCCAGCCCCGGCAGGATGCCCGGCCCAATGCCCGGCGTTTTCTGGAGGCCCATGGCTGCGCCCATCTGGCGGAGCGGCCATTTCTGGACCTGTCCGAGGGGCAGAAGCAGCTCATCTGCATTCTGGCGGTGCTGGTGATACAGCCGGGGCTGATCGTCTTTGACGAGCCCTTTTCCAGCCTCGATGGCCTCGCCACCCGTCAGATCATGTCGCTGATCCGGGGGCTGGAGCAGAAGCTGATCATGGTCAGCCATGATCTGGAACTGATCCGCGATTTCGACCGGGTGCTGTGGCTGCAGGACGGCCAGATCCGCATGGACGGCGAGCCCGGCGCGGTGCTGCCCGCCTATGTGGATGATATCGAGCGGCGCGCCGCCGTCTCCGGCCTGTTGTGAGGCACGTGTGATCTCGCTTTACCTGCCCGGAACCAGCCTTCTCCACCGCCTGCCTGCGGGTGTGAAACTCATCGGTCTGGCCGCCGCCAGCCTGATGTTCTTCCCCGTGGACAATCCTGTTGTTCTTGCGGCTGGCGGCTGCGCGGTGCTGGCCGTCTATGCGGCGCTGGGCCGGGCGGCCCTGCGGCAGCTGTCCCTCTTGCGCCCGCTGCTGCCGCTGTTTGCCGTGCTGCTGGCGCTGCACTGGCTGTCCGGCTCGCTCATGGGCGGCGTCATCGTGCTGCTGCGGCTCTTGCTGCTGGTGATGCTGGCCAATCTCGTCACCATGACAACACGCATGGATGACATGCTGGAGGCGATTTCGCCCCTGTTCCGGCCGCTGGCCTTCTTTGGTGTTTCGCCGCGCCGCCCGGCGCTGGCCGTCACGCTGGTCCTGCGCTTCGTGCCGGTGCTGCTGGCGCTGAGCGCTGCCCAGCGGGAAGCCTATCAGGCCCGCACCGGCAAGCGCAGCAGCTGGCGGCTGCTCGCCCCCTTTGCCCTTCAGGCCCTCGCCATGGCCGACCACGTGGGCGAAGCCCTTGTTGCCCGGGGCGGTGCCGACGGGTTTGGTGCTGCGGAGCGGGGGAAGAGGCGGGGGTAGTGGTTCGAAATTTTCGCCGCCCTCTCCGTATTCGTCATGCCATGACTTGATCATGGCATCCATTCCATGACCTGTCCGCGCAGTGATGGCTTTGATAAGGCCTTATATTATCTTGGTTATTTCCAGTTCAGGAGCGTAACGGCGTGGATGCCATGATCAAGTCATGGCATGACGGAGTGGAGGGGCAATGCTCCGTCACCCCCGCCCGCGGTAGGGCTGCACGCCTTGCTCGGGGATCCACACGCCCTCAGGTGCCGGGCCGGTCTGGTAGAACACATCGATCGGGATGCCGCCGCGCGGGTACCAGTAGCCGCCGATGCGCAGCCACTGCGGTGAGAGGAACTCCACCAGCCGCTTGCCTATCGACACGGTGCAATCCTCATGGAAGGCGCCGTGGTTGCGGAAGGAGCCGAGGAAAAGCTTCAGGGATTTGCTCTCCACCAGCCAGTCCGCGGGCACATAGTCGATGACGAGATGGGCGAAATCCGGTGCGCCGGTGATCGGGCAGAGCGAAGTAAACTCGGGCGCCACGAAACGCACCATGTAGCCGGTGCCCGCCTGCGGGTTGGGAACGCGCTCCAGCACGGCGTCTTCCGGCTTCTGGGGCAGGGCGGTGGAGGACCCCAACTGGGTCAGGTTCTGATAGATGGTCTTGTCACTCATGATCACACTCCGCGAAGGTTGCCCCAGATGAGGGTATGAAGTTGCGGCAGGATGCTGGCCTCGAACCAGCGGTCATTGGCGGCCCGGTCAATCAGCCAGCGCAGCCGCGCCATGATGCCGGGAATGTCGATCACCGCATCCTCCTTGTCTGCAGGCGGCGGTGTGTGGTTGCCGGGCTGCAGATAGACCGGCAGATGCGGATAGGCGCGCGCCACCTCTCTGGCAAAGCCGTAATCTGCTTCGTCAAAGACGACGAATTTCAGCGCAATGGCCGTATTGGGGCCAGCGGCAGCTATGGCATCCGCCAGCGCCTTGCGGTCAAACGCCATGCCGCTGGACGGCGGCTTGGGGCTGAGGCTGAGGACGTCGAGAGACGCAAACCAGTCCCGCGACAGGCTGCCCTGCGTTTCCAGCGCGAAACGGTAGCCTTCGCGCTTGCCCAGCTCAATCAGCCGCCCCAGCGGCTGGATGGCCGGGTTGCCGCCCGAAACGGTGACCATCAGCGGCGCGCCGCCGGACAGGCGCCGCACTTCGCCCATCACGGCGTCCGCGCTCATGGGCGTCCAGGTGTCCCGGTAGGCACTGTCCACCGCGTGCAGCGTGTCGCACCAGGAGCAGCGGAAATCGCAGCCGCCGGTGCGCACGAAGACGGTGGCCATGCCGATCAGCGCGCCTTCGCCCTGGATGGTGGGGCCGAAGATCTCGCTGATGCGCAGGGTCTCGCCGCTCATGCGCCGCACCCGCAGCCGCAGCTGCCTTTCGGGCGGTATTCGGCCATGGTCTTGGGCGTCTCGCGCACGCGCACCGCGCTCACCTCCGGCCAGCGCGCCTTGCACCACTCGTAGAAGAACCTGGCCATGCGCTCGGCGGTGACATTATCGTTGCCCAGCACATCGTTGAGGTGGCGGTGGTCGAGAGTGTCATCGAGCCAGTCCTTGAAGGGGCCAAGCTCCCGGTAGTCCCGCACGAAGCCCACGCTGTCCAGCGTCTCGGACATCAGCTCCACCTCGACCACATAATTGTGCCCATGCAGCCGGGCGCAAGGGTGGTCATCGGGCAGGCCGAAGAGCTGGTGGGAGGCGGAGAAGTGAAACTCCTTGGCGATCCTAAACACCGCAGGCCTCCTTCCAGAAATCCGGGTCGGCATAGGTGGTGGGATCTTCCGCACCCGCCATATGGAAGGCCTCGCGCCGCTCCACGCAGGTGCCGCAACGCCCGCAGTGGATCTCCCCGCCCTTGTAGCAGGACCAGGAGCGGGTGTAGTCGACGCCAAGACGCACGCCTTCAGCCGCAATGGCGGCCTTGTCCGTGTGGACATAGGGCGTGTAGAGCCGCACATCCGCGACACCGGCCAGCGCCTGGCGCTGCATGGTCTCGAAGGCCTCGGTAAAGCCGGGGCGGCAGTCGGGATAGATGAAGTGATCCCCGCCATGAACGGCAGTTGCCACGGCGTCTGCACCGCGCGCGGCGGCAATGCCGAAGGCAATGGCCAGCATGATGGCATTGCGGTTCGGCACCACGGTGATGCGCATGGTTTCTTCGGCGTAGTGGCCGTCGGGAACGGCCACGTCATCCGTCAGGGCCGAGCCGGAAAGCTGGCGGCCGATGCCGGAAATGTCGATGACGATGTGCTCGACACCCAGATCATCCGCACAGGCTCTGGCAAAATCCAGCTCCTTGAGGTGCCTCTGGCCGTAGTTGAAGGAAACGAGCCCGACCAGCTCGTGTTCTTGCGCAACCTTGTGCGCAAGGGTGACGGAATCCATTCCGCCGGAACAGACGACAAGCGTTTTCAAAGATGTGTCCCTTGTTTTCGCTAGAACCGGGTAGGCTGCGACCGGTTGACCGCCCGAAGGGCGAACGGGGCCTTTTAGCAGCAGTTCTGCAAAAGGGAAGGGCAAAGCGCCCGGTTTTTGCCGTTTACCTTGCGTAAAGAATCGTTAACTCTTTGTTGAGATGATTCGGCCATGCCCCGCTGAAAAGGGGCAGAGACGGAGGGCCAGAAGGCCCGGCAGGCCGCCACAGGCAGCAGAAAGGCCAGGAGGGCCCCATGTCATCAGGATTGGAACGGGTGTTACCGCCATCCGGTATCGTTCATGCCACCGAGCATAGCGATCAGCGCCGCCGCGAGCGGGAACACGAGCAGCACAACGACCAGCAGTCCGGCGAGCAGCAATCCGGCGAGGGCTTTGAAGAGGCTCTGACGGGCGAAGGCAATCTGCTGGCTGGCGCCGGTGCCGGACCGCAGGCCGAGGAACCGGCCGTTCTGGTCGAGACAAATCAGGAAGTCAGCCATACGCTGGATGGCATTGCCGCCTACAGGGCTGCCGCCGAACGGGCCCTGCGCCAGCCGGCCGGGCCGCACAGCGCCCTTTCGGCCAGCCGCTCCCTGCCGCAGCGCGCCACCCGCGACCATCAGCCCCCCGCCGTCGTCCGCCACGCCTACGAGGACCACGGCGGCCAGATCGAGCATCACGCCGTCAACGTAGCGACGTGAGGGGTGGGAGGCTCAGGGGCTTTCCGCCTTGAGGAGCTGGCTTCAAACATTATGCCTGAAGCCGTTCGCAGCATTGCTGCTGGTTGCGGTTTTGCTCCTTTGGCAAGGCGTTTCAGCCCCCCTCCCCCTCGTGGGGAGGGGTTAGGGGTGGGGGGATGCCTCTCCGGCTGGCAGAGTATCCATTGATTACAGACAGTTTCTCCTCGCCAGCCTCTTCAGGAAAAATTCTGCTTTTCAAACCCTTGCAGGCTCAGAGCCCCCCACCCCTTACCCCTCCCCACCAGGGGGAGGGGGGCGGAGAGGCCCTGCCATAGATTAGATATAAACCTGCGTGGGGTGTCCGAACCTGATGTGTGAATCCGGTAGCCACAAGGGAGAGGGGTGCAGAGGCCGTGCCGAAGCGGTCAAACTTCGGTTCTTACCGCGCCAGTCCGGCAATCGCCTCGGCAAAGTCTTCGGCGGAGAAGGGTTCGAGGTCGTCGATGCCTTCGCCGACGCCGATGAAATGCACCGGCAGCTTGTGCCTTGCGGCGATGGCGACGAGGATGCCGCCGCGGGCGGTGCCGTCCAGCTTGGTCATGACGAGACCGGTGACGCCGGCGACCTTGCCGAAGATTTCGACCTGGTTCATGGCGTTCTGGCCCGTGGTGGCGTCCAGCGTCAGGATCACGTCATGCGGGGCGTCGGGGGTCTGCTTGCGGATGACGCGGACCACCTTTTCCAGTTCCGCCATCAGTTCGGCCTTGTTCTGCAGCCGGCCGGCCGTGTCGATCAAAAGCACGTCCACGCCCTTGTCCTTCGCCGCCTGCAGGGCATCAAAGGCAAGTCCGGCGGCATCTGCGCCTGCTTCCCGGGCCACCACTTCGGCACCGGTGCGCTGGCCCCAGATCTTCAGCTGTTCGACGGCAGCGGCGCGGAACGTGTCGCCCGCTGCCAGCATCACCGTCTTGCCTTCGGCGGAGAGTTTGGCTGCCAGCTTGCCGATGGTCGTGGTCTTGCCGGTGCCGTTGACACCCACCATCAGCACCACATGCGGGCGGTGGCCCCGGTCAAGGTCCAGCGGTCGGGCGGCAGGCTCCAGCACCTTGCGCACCTCTTCGGCCAGAATCTTGCGGACTTCCTCCGGCGAGATTTCCTTGTCGAACCGCCCTTCCGACAGGCGCTCCGTGATGGCGCCGGCCGTCTCGAGACCCAGATCCGCCTGAAGGAGAATGTCCTCCAGATCCTCCAGCATCCCCGCATCCAGCTTGCGCTTGGTGAAGATCGCCGAAATGCCTTCGGTCAGCGCCGAAGACGAGCGGGCGAGGCCCTTGCGCAGGCGCTGGAACCAGGACAGCTTTTCCTGCGGCTCAGTCATGGCAACCGGCGCAGGAGCGGGGACGGGAGCGGAGGGCGCTGCCTCTTCCGCCGGCTCATCCTCAAGCTCATCCACCAGTTCGGGTTCTGCTTCGATGGCCGTTTCCGGCTGTTCTTCAGGGCTAGCCGCCTCAACGGTCACTTCGGCAGCGGCTTCCGGCTCAGCCTCAGGGGCTGGTGCGGCAGCTTCCTCGCCGGTCAGGAGTTCCGTTTCCGGATGGCTCTCGTCCGCAGCCGTGCCGGCGCTGTCCTTGCCGCCGAACAAACGGCCCAGAAAGCCGCGCTTCTTCTCGCTCATGAACCTGTCCTGCCGCTGAAGTCTGCCCCGCCCTCAGGCGGCCTGTGAAAGAAGCGCGCCGAGAAGATGGCGCCCGGTGTGGCCGGTGATGCGGGTTTCGATGATCTGCCCGGCCTCGCCGCCATCCACCTCGACCTGTGTGAACTGCTCGGTCCGCCCCAGCCCCTCGCGCTCCAGCAGAATGGGGCGCAGCAGGCCGACTTCGGCACTGAGATGAGCCGCCAGCGCCGCCTCGCCCTTGAGGCGCAGCCGGGCGGCGCGCTCCTTGATGAGGCCCTTGGCCAGCTGCGGCATGCGCGCGGCCGGGGTGCCCGGACGGGGCGAGAAGGGGAAGACATGCAGATGCGTCAGCCCGCATTCATCGACGATCGCCAGCGTGTTGGCGAACATTTCCTCCGTCTCGGTCGGGAAGCCGGCGATGATGTCGGCGCCGAAGACCACATCCGGGCGCAGGCGCCGCACCTCGTCGCAGAAGCGGATGGTGTCGGCCCTCAGGTGCCGTCGCTTCATGCGCTTCAGGATCATGTCGTCGCCTGCCTGCAGCGACAGGTGGAAATGCGGCATCAGCCGCTCGTCTTCGGCAATGACGCGCATCAGCTCGTCATCGGCCTCGATGGAATCGATGGACGACAGCCGCAGCCGCCTCAGCTCCGGCACCAGCTTCAGGATCTTGGCCACCAGCGTGCCAAGGCGCGGCGTGCCGGGAAGATCCGAACCATAGGAGGTGATGTCCACCCCGGTGATGACGATTTCGCGGTAGCCGTTTTCCACGAGGCGGCGCACCTGATCAACGACGACGCCCATGGGCACGGAGCGCGAATTGCCCCGGCCATAGGGGATGATGCAGAAGGTGCAGCGGTGGTCGCAGCCGTTCTGCACCTGCACGAAGGCGCGGGCGCGGCCCTCCAGCCCGTCGATCAGGTGACCGGCGGTTTCGCGCACGCTCATGATGTCGTTGACGCGCACCTTCTCGCTGGCATCAAGGCCGAACTGGGCGATACGGCCATAAGAGGCGCGCTCCAGCTTTTCCGAGTTGCCCAGAACCAGATCCACTTCCTCCATTTCGGAGAACTTGGCCGTTTCGGTCTGGGCGGCGCAGCCGGTGACGATGATCTTGGCTTCCGGATTGTCGCGGCGGGCCTTGCGCACGGCCTGACGCGCCTGACGCACCGCTTCGGAAGTGACCGCGCAGGTGTTGATCAGGATGGCATCCTTGAGGCCCGCAGCTTCCGCCTCGCGCTTCATCACTTCCGATTCATAGGAATTCAGCCGGCAGCCGAAGGTGACGACATCAATGCTCACAGTGCGGTCTCCATGGCGGGGGCAGCGGCATCCAGCTCTGCATCCCCCGGTCCGGTGCGGGTGAAGGTCATGGCCTCGAAGTCCACTTCACCCTCGTATTCAACTTCCGTCATGCCGGTCATCAGCACGTGATTGTCGCTCTCGCGCCAGCTGATCGTCAGCGGCCCGCCGGGCAGATGCACGGTGGAGGTGCGGTCGGCGCGGTTGTCACGGGCAGCGGCCACGGCGACGGCACAGGCGCCCGTGCCGCAGGCGCGGGTAAGGCCTGCGCCACGCTCCCACACCCGGACGCGGATTTCCTTGCGGGACATCACCTGCGCCAGCGAAATATTGGCCCCTTCCGGGAACAGCGGGTGATGCTCCAGCAGCGGGCCGATGCGGCCAAGGTCATAGGCCTCCACATCAGAGACCCAGAAGACCGCATGCGGATTGCCCATGCTGACCACAGCGGGCGTGTGCAGGATGGGATCATCAATCGGGCCGATCTGCAGTTCCACTGCGCGGGTATCGGCAAATTCCTCGGCGAGCGGGATTTCGGTCCAGTTGAAGCGCGGCTCGCCCATGTCGACGGTGACGGAGCGCGGGCCGTCTTCCGCCTTGCGGGCCAGCAGCAATCCGGCGCGGGTCTCGATGCTTACCGCATCAACGCCCTTCTCCTCCATCAGCAGGCGGCCGATGCAGCGGGTGGCATTGCCGCAGGCAGAGACTTCCGATCCGTCGCAATTGTGAATGCGCATGAAGGCATCTGCGCCGGAGGGCGAGCGCTCGACGGTGATCATCTGGTCAAAGCCGATGCCGGACGTACGGTCTCCCAGCGCGGCAATCACCTCCGGGCTCAGCCGCAGAGGTGCCTCGCGGGCATCCCAGACAACGAAATCGTTGCCAAGGCCATTCATCTTCAAAAACGGTCTGCGCATCGGCGCTGTGCCTGTCAGGTTCTGCAAGCCGGGCTGCAGAAGGTTTGTGCCGGGAGGTCTGGGGTCAGCGGACCCCGTTTCCCCCTATATGGCGGAAATGGCGGCGGATTGCCAGAGCTTCGGCCTGTAGCTTCGGCCAACAGGCCTAACGGCGGATGTCCATCACCGCGCCGGGGCGCAGGGCCTTCAGCAGGCGGCGCATGTGAGGTTCTGCCACCGCCACGCAGCCCTCGGTCGGCGTGTAGCCGGGCCGGGCGAGGTGGAAGAAGATGGCGCTGCCCTTTCCCTTGACGGCGGGCGTCAGGTTGTAATCCAGCACCACGACGATGTCATAGACCCCGTCCTGCCGCCACATCTTCTCGTGGCCGGCGGCAAAGGGCAGACGGACGGGGGCGTTGTAGCGCGGATGGCGCGGATCGTCGCACCAGCCATCGTCCGGGCTCAGTGCCGTGACGGGCAGGGCCGTTTCCGGCCGCCGTCCCCGGTCGGGCCGGTAGAACACGTCCAGCACGGCAAAGCAGCCGATGGGCGTTGCGCCGTCGCCTTCGCGCTTGCGCAGGGTCAGTCCGCCCTTGCCGAGAGCGCAGGGCACGGTCAGGCTTCCCAGCGTCAGCATGCCGCGCGAAGGATTGCCCGGCAGGGCGCGCACGGTGGGCCGATTGGCTGGAGAGGGAGCAGGATAGGTCATGGTTTGTCCCGATTGCATAACGTACCGTTGATCCAGTGCCATCAACCGGATGTAAAGTGGATGTGAAGCAGAATTGACGGCAGAGACTAAAAATCACGATGATTTTTTCCCACCTATCCGTCATTGCATGAAAAGCACATAAGGGCCGCAACCGATCCGGCCCAAAATGCTGCAAGGGAACGAGGACTGCAAATGAACGCACGCACCATTCTCATCGTGGATGACGACAATGACCTGCGCGAGGCGCTGGTCGAGCAGTTCTCGCTCTATGACGAATTCACCACCCAGCAGGCCTCCACCGCCTCGGATGGCATTGCCGCAGCCAAGGCCGGGCAGGTTGATCTGCTGCTGATGGATGTGGGCCTGCCGGATCTCGACGGGCGCGAGGGGGTGAAGCTTCTGCGCAAGGCTGGGTTCAAGGCGCCTGTGATCATGCTCACCGGGCATGACACGGACAGCGACACGATCCTGGGCCTTGAGGCCGGGGCCAACGATTATGTGCCCAAGCCCTTCAAGTTCGCCGTGCTGCTCGCCCGGGTGCGCGCCCATCTGCGCCAGCACGAGCAGAGCGAGGACGCGACCTTCACCATCGGCCGCTATTCCTTCCGCCCCGCCGCCAAGCTGATGGTGGATGACCGCGGCAGCAAGGTGCGGCTGACGGAAAAGGAAACCTCGATCCTGAAATTCCTCTACCGGGCGGGCGAGCGGGCGGTAACCCGCGACGTGCTGCTGCATGAGGTCTGGGGCTATAATTCCGGCGTCACCACCCACACGCTGGAGACCCACATCTACCGTCTGCGGCAGAAAATCGAGCGTGACCCCTCCAATGCCGAGCTTCTGGTGACGGAAGCCGGTGGATATAAGCTTGTGCCGTGAGCCATTTGCGGCATAACACTGAGGCATGAGCCTCGTTCAGGACATCGCGATTCTTCGGCAGATTCCCATGTTGTCGGATTTCTCCGACGACCAGTTGCGCCTGCTTGCCTTCAGCGCCGAGGGCATGGACCTGATTTCCGGGTCCTTCGTCTTCGACGAGGGCGAGCGGGCCGACAGCGGCATCGTCATTGCCAAGGGCAACGTCAGCCTGCAGCGCAAGAGCACCCACGGCTTCATGGAAGTGGAAATGGCGGGTCCCGGCGTGCTGCTGGGCGAAACCGCCATGCTGGTGGAAACCCGCCGCCCGGCCCGTGCGGTCTGCATCGGCCCGGTGCGCGTCATCCGCATCCGCCGTGCCCTGTTCAAGCGCATGGTGCAGGAGTTCCCCGAACTCGCCCGCCGCCTCTTCGACAGCTATGCCGCGCGTTTCCAGACCACCGTCGCCGGTCTCGCCCCCATCGGCGAGAAAATGGCTGAACTGAACACCATCATGGATGAGCTGAAGGCCCGCGTGAAAGGCGAATAGGCTTTCAGTTCCGCCGCCGCACCGGTTGCGGCAGCAGCCTTGTGCTGATCAGCGGCAGCAGCGCGGTCAACAGGCCGGCCAGCACCACCCACCAGGACGGCCGGATCTGCGCGGGCATGGTGAAGAGCTGCCAGTTGAAATTGGCAAGGAACACCCGCTCCGCCGGAACGCCCGTGGCAAGGTGATACCAGAGATATTCGATGCCCGCCGTCCCAAGGCCAGCCAGCAGGGCCAGCCCGGCCAGCAGCAGCGGTGAGGCGAGCGGCAATTTCAGGCGTGCGGCCCCCCGGTAGATCATCACCAGCAGGAACAGCCCCGCCAGCAGGGTGGCCTGGCTCACATCCGATTTGGATTGCAGAAAATAATGAAAGGCGGCCAGCGCAGCCGCCGGATAGACCAGCTTGTGCAGCCTGTGCCAGCGTGGTCCCATGCGGCGGATGGCGCCATCGGTGGAGGTCACTCCCAGCGCCACAAGTGCCGCCAGCGCGGCAAAGCCGATGGTGAGATAGAAGCGCAGCACGATTTCCGATGTGACGCGCCACAGGTCGAGATTTTCACGGATCACATAGAGCGTCAGGTGGGCGAGCCCGTAAGCCAGAGCCGTCAGGCCCAGCATGCGGCGGATGCCTGCCAGCTTGCCCCAGCCGCTGATGCGCCGCAGCGGCGAGACGGCCAGCGTTGCCACGAGAAAGCGCATGGCCCAGTCACCGCCGACAAAGACGAGTTGGCGCGCCGGTTCCGGCTGCACCAGCCCCATGGCGGTGCGGGTGAGATACCAGAGCGCCGGAGCGATGGCGATGAGGAAGACCGCAAGCTTCAGACCCGACAGCCGCCCCTGCCGGTCCGTCCAGGGCAGAAATGCCGCCACCGGGCGGAGGCCTGACACATTGTGCATTTCGTCAATCGCTCCACAAAGTCCCGACGCAGACTTGTACCTTTTTACGCAACACCTGCGCCTCAGGATTTTTCAAGCTTGCGTGAAAGGTGGCAGCTTGACGGATCTGGTGTCAGACTTGCCGGATCCGTCCTTCCTTGACCCTGCTCCGGGCTTCGTTGGCGCCTTTGCTGGCAATCAGGACCCATGTCGCGAAGGCAATCTTGTCGATGGCCCTGACGCCTTTCAGCGCTGCGATGCTGTCTTCAGCCAATGTGATGAAGCCAAGTGCCTCGATTTTGTCGAGCCGGATCATCGGATCATAGTCGGCGCTGTGCCTTGCGGCCTGCAGCTGCTTGAAGGCATCAGAGAAGTTTCGGATCTCTTGGGGGAACGTGACATTCGAGGCGCCATTGCATGCGTTTTTGGCAGTGCCGTGGTCCAGTCCCCGGTAAACTTCCACCCATGCCCTGTTGGGACGCCGGGCCTTTGTCGCGCCAACGAGTGCATCGGCACATGTGCGTGCCAGTTCGTGGAAAACCGCATAGTAGGCTGCACTGACTGCCCGGCGCAGATCTGCCTGCCGTGGTTTGCGCCGGCTGCTGGCGGGGCAAAGTGCTTTTGCCGAAGCTATCAGCCCCTTCGCCAGCGTAATGTCAGGCATGCGCCTCTACCGGGCGGATAATTGGGAAAACATTCCGCATGTCTTCGCCGAGTGCGTGACGCACGAGCCCCGTAAGGCCGAAAAAACGGCCTGCAAAATCCTTGCCGGTCGTGTCGGGTGACATCATGACCCGGATCAACAGAAGCTCTTCGCCGAGATCATCTTCCAAAGCCTCGAACTTGATATCTTCAACTTTTCCCGCGAAGCGATTGCGGATGATTTCATCAACGGCAACCCGTACTTCGTCCTTCAGCTGCATGTCCTTACACCCGTTCCTTGCGCCAGATAGCTCTGAGTGAACACAGGCAAACAAGCTTTCATCTGGTCATTCTAACATTTGGCCGCAAAAGCATGCAACAGTCTCTTATTTCTACCTTTGGTTGCCTCTGGTGCGTGAAAGGCGCCTCACGCCTCCAGCTTGCGAACCAGCAGCTTGTCGACGCGGCGGCCGTCAAGGTCGAGGACTTCGAAGTGCCAGCCCTTGGCGGTGGAGCTTTCGCCGAGGCTGGGCAGATACTTGAGCGTGTCGAGAACGAAGCCTGCGACGGTTTCGTAATCCGGGTCCGGATCGAGCGGAAAACCCATTTCGGCAGCAAATTCGTCCACCGGCATCCAGCCGGCGACCAGCCAGGACCCATCCTCGCGCTGAAACAGCGCAGGCTCTTCCTCTTCGCCCTGCTCGAAGACGCCGGTCACGGCCTCCAGCACGTCGCCGGGGGTGATGATGCCTTCGAAATGGCCGTATTCGTCATAGACCAGAACCATGTGGGCCGGGGCCTTGCGCAAGGTCTGGATGACGGCCAGCGCGCCTGCCCGGTCGGATACGGCCGGAGCATTGCGCATCAGCGGTTCAATGGCTGCATCTGGCGCATCCAGATAGGCACCCAGCACATCCTTGACGGCGACAACGCCCAGAATCTCGTCGGAACTCCCCTGCCGGACGGGCAGGCGCGAGCGGGCGGTTGCGCGCAGCCTGGCGCGAATGTCCTCCGGGCTGTCCGCAAGGTCTAGTACCTCCACGTCGCGGCGCGGTGTCATCAAGCCGCGCGCGGTCCGGTCGGCAAGGCGCATGACGCCTGAGATCATCTCGGATTCTTCGTCCTCGATGACGCCCGCACTGTGTGCCTCGGCCAGAACCGTACGGATTTCTTCGTCCGTTACCGTTTCCCCCGCGCTGTCCTGCTGGCCCAGCAGCCGCAGCACGCCACGGCCCGACCGGTCGAGCAGCCAGACGAGCGGCGCCGAGATCTTGGACAGCATCAGCATGGACGGTGCCACACGGGCGGCAACGCTTTCGGGTGCGCGCAGGGCGATCCGTTTGGGTACCAGTTCGCCCACGATCAGCGACATGTAGGTGATGGCGACGACGACCGATCCGACACCCAGTGCATCGGCCGCAGCGGGCGGCAGGCCCTGCGTCAGCAGCCAGCCGGAGAGGCGCGCGCCCAGCGTTGCGCCGGAGAAGGCGCCCGACAGAACGCCCACCAGCGTGATGCCTATCTGCACGGTGGAGAGAAAGCGCCCCGGATCTTCCGACAGGCGCAACGCCACAGCTGCCCCCCGGCTGCCCTGATCGGCCAGCAGCTTCAGCCGCACGGGCCGTGACGAGACAACGGCAAGTTCCGACATGGCCAGAACGCCATTGAGCAGGGTGAGGCAGACGACGATGGCAATTTCGAAATACACGGGGGCCCGGTCCATACATAACAGAAAAGGGCGCTCGTATCTTACGGGCACCCGGCCACCATTATATGGGTGGACCCTTTGCCAAATGAAGAAAGGCCGCCATTGCGGACGGCCTTCCGGATCATCTTGCCATGCTGCGGGCGATTATGCCCAGGGGCGGCTTTCGGAGGTGGCGCCTTCGAAACGGTCGATCGACGGAGCCTTTTCCATGGTCAGGCCGATGTCGTCGAGGCCGTTCATCAGGCAGTGCTTGCGGAAGGGGTCGATCTCGAAGGAGATGACGCCGCCATCCGGGCCGCGGATTTCCTGGGCCTCCAGATCCACCGTCAGGGTGGAGTTGGCGCCGCGCGAGGCGTCGTCCAGCAGCTTGTCCAGCTCTTCGCGGGTGACGACGACCGGCAGGATGCCGTTCTTGAAGCAGTTGTTGTAGAAGATGTCGGCGAAGCTCGTGGAGATCACGCAGCGGATGCCGAAATCGAGCAGCGCCCAGGGGGCATGCTCACGCGAGGAGCCGCAGCCGAAGTTGTCGCCCGCCACAAGGATCGTCGCACCCTTGTAGGACGGCTTGTTCAGCACGAATTCGGTATTGTCCGAGCCATCCTCGTTGTAGCGCAGTTCCGAGAACAGCGCGGTGCCGAGGCCGGTGCGCTTGATTGTCTTCAGATACTGCTTCGGGATGATCATGTCGGTGTCGATGTTGATGATCGGCAGGGGCGCCGCAACACCGGTGAGGGAGGTGAACTTCTGCAAGGCGGTCTCTCCAAAGGCTCTCTGAATATGTTGTTGTTCTTGTGCCCTGCCGCGCTCAGGCGGCAAGGCTTTCTGCCGGGTCTGCGCCCAGCATGATGTTGAGGTTCTGGACGGCAGCGCCCGAGGCGCCCTTGCCCAGATTGTCATAGACGGCGATGACCACGGCCTGCGCGCGCGCGTCATTGGCAAACACATAGACGCGCATCATGTTGGTGCCGTTGAGGGCCTGCGGATTCAGCTCCGACGCCCTGTCGAGCGGCGACAGCGGCGCGACCTCGACAAAACCCTTCACCTGACCGGCAAAGTGATCCGCAATCGCGGCATGCAGCTCAGCGCCTGTGGGTACCTTCGGCAGGCGCGCCAGATTGAGCGGCACGCTGGTGATCATGCCCTTGTAGTAGTTGCCGACCGCCGGAACGAACAGCGGCGCATCGGCAAGGCCCGAATAGGTCTTCATCTCCGGCAGATGCTTGTGGCCAAGCGCCAGCCCATAGGGCAGGAACACGTTGGCCGCATCGCCCTGCGCCTCATAGTCGGCAATCATCGACTTGCCGCCGCCGGAATAGCCGGAGATGCCGTTGATCGTGACGGGGAAATCCGCCGGAACGAGCCCTGCGGCCACCAGCGGGCGCAGCGCGGCAATGACGCCCTGCGGCCAGCAGCCGGGATTGGAGACAAAGCGGGCGGCGGCAATCGCCGCGCTCTGGCCCTTGTCCATCTCGGCAAAGCCGTAGGTCCAGCCGTCCGCCACGCGATAGGCGGTGGAGGCGTCGATGACGCGGGTGGTGCCGTTGGTGATCAGCGACACGCTTTCCTTCGCTGCATCGTCGGGCAGGCAGAGGATGGCCACATCGGCGCTGTTCAGCATGTCCGCGCGGGCGGACATGTCCTTGCGCTGTTCCGGGGCGATGGACAGCAGCTCGATGTCGCGGCGCACGGCGAGACGCTCGCGGATCTGCAGACCCGTCGTGCCGGCTTCGCCATCAATGAAAATCCGCGCCACCATTGCGCCCGCTCCCTCATTTGCAAGGACAGAAGAATGGAGCGGGTTTTACACACATTCCGCCAGCCTGTCACGGGCAAGCGGGGCCTGGCCGCTGTCGGCGTTCTCAACGGGCCATTGAGTGATACTCATCATTCGGCCGCATCTCGGTGGCTGCCGCCATGCGGTTCGACATGTTGTAGAAGGCCGCAAGGGCGGCAATGTCCCAGATGTCCCGGTCGGTAAAGCCCGCATCTCTCAGCACCTGCCGGTCGGCTTCCACCACTTCGGCGGGGCGTTCGGTCAGATGCACGGCGAAGTCCAGCATGGCCCGCTGCTTTACCGTCAGATCCGCAACCCGGTAATTCATCACCAGCATGTCGCCGAGCACCGGATCGCCGGACAGCTGGCGCACGGCGGCGCCATGGGCGGCGAGGCAATAAAAGCAGCGGTTCACGCTCGACACGGCCACGGCGATCATTTCTCGCTCCAGCTTGGAGAGGCTTGAGGGGCCCAGCATCAGATCGTTATACATGTCGGTGAAGGCGCGCAATTTTGTGTCGTTGAAGGCGTAGGCGCGCAGCACATTTGGAATAAATCCTATTTTTTCCTCACACTTTGCAAAGTATCCCTGCGTCGCTTCGCTCAACTCGCCTTCGACCGGCAAATTTAGCGCCATTACATCTTTGTTCGTCATTTTAGTGAATCCTCCCGAATGCCATTTTTTAAGCGGCATTGGCAGCCTAGCATGCCGCCGCTGATTCGCGGGTCAGGAGGACAGAGATGGCGCAAGCACGGGAAATCCAGAAGGCAAAGCTCATTGAAGAGGTGAGCAAAATTCTGACGTCAAAGGCGGAGACGGCAGGGGCCGGCCTCGCGGATTTTGCCGCTGAACTTTATCAGCAGGGTGCTGCAGAAGATCTTGTCGCCTACTCGGCGGACGAGCTGGCCGCTTTCGCGCGTGCCACGTTCCAGGACTTCAGGTCCCACCCGAGGGGCACCAGCCGGATCAGCGTGACGAACCCGTCCTTCAAGACCAAGGGACGCATGGCCGGTGAGGTGACGGTCATCGAACTGGTCAATGACAACATGCCTTTCCTGGTGGATTCGGTCATGGCCGAGCTGCATGACAGCAAGCTGACCGTCCATCTGGTGCTGCACCCGATCTACAACGTGGAGCGCGGCGCGCAGGGCGAGCTCGTGTCTTTCAGCGGCCACAAGGGCGGCGCAGCACGGGAGGACCATCAGGAAAGCGTGATCCATATCCACGTCAGCCGCATCGTCAATGAGGAGGCCCGCGCCGGGCTGGAGCAGCGCCTGACACGCATCATGGATGACGTGCGCGCTGCTGTTGCCGACTGGAAGGCCATGCGCAAGCGCCTGACCAAGGCGGTGAACACCTACAAGACCGCGCAGGCCGACGGCTCCAGCAACGAGCTGTGGGAAGCGATCCAGTTCCTTGAATGGATGGCCGATGACAATTTCATCTTCCTCGGCATGCGCGAATATACCTTTGACGGCGGCGCGGGCGAGGGCGAGCTGACGCCGATCGACAGCACCGGCCTCGGGCTTCTGGCCGATCCGGACATGCGCGTCCTGCGCCGCGGCGGTGAATTCGTGCAGATCACCCCGGAGATCCGCGAGTTCCTGATGCGCCCGGACCCGCTGATCATCGCCAAGGCCAATGTGAAGAGCCGCGTGCACCGGCGCGTCTACATGGACTATGTCGGCACCAAGATGTTTGACGCCGCCGGCAAGATGACTGGCGAGCTGCGCATCGTCGGCCTGTTTGCCTCCACCGCCTATAACGAGCCGACGGGCACGATCCCCTTCCTGCGGCGCAAGGTGAGCAGCGTTCTGGCCAAGGCGGGCTTTGATTCCGACAGCCACTCGGGCCGCGCTCTCACCAACGTGATGGAAACCTTCCCGCGGGACGAGCTGTTCCAGATCGATCACGAAACGCTTTACGACTTCGCCATGGCGATCCTGCAGCTGGATGAGCGCCCGCGCATCCGTGTGCTGGCCCGGCCGGAGAAGTTCGACCGTTACGTCTCGATCCTCTGCTACGTGCCGCGTGACCGCTACACCACGGAAGTGCGCCTCAACATCGGCACCTATTTTGCCCATGTCTTCGATGGCCACCTGTCCGCCTGGTATGTGACCTATCCGGAAGGCCCGATGGCGCGGGTGCATTTCATCATCGGCCGCTCTAGCGGCAAGACGCCTTCGGTGGCGCAGGACGAGCTGGAAAAGGCCGTCGCCTCCATCATCCGCACCTGGCCGGACGGGCTGATGGATGCCTTCAAGGAACACTTCAGCCCGGAAGTGGCCGAGCGCCTGTCGGACCGCTATGCGCTCGCCTTCCACGGCGGCTACAAGGAAGTCTACAACGCGGAAAACGCGCTGGCGGACGTGCAGAAGATCGAAAGCCTGTCGGAGGGCCGCCAGGCGACGATCACCTTCTTCCGCAGCTCCGGCGCGCCGGATACGCGCCTGTCGCTGAAGGTGTTCCATCTGGAAGCTCCGATTCCGCTGTCGGCCCGCGTGCCGCTGCTGGAAAACATGGGCTTCAAGGTCATCAACGAGCGCACATACCGGATCACGCCGGCCGGCATGCCCTTCTGCTACCTGCATGAAATGACGCTGGAAGCGGCCAAGGGCGGCAGCATCGAGCTTTCGGCCGATCTGAAGGGCCGCCTCGAAGCCCTGTTCATGGCCGTGTGGCTGGGGCAGGCGGAAAGCGACGGCTACAACGCGCTGGTGCTGACGGCCGGCCTCGGCTGGCGCGATATCGCCATGGTGCGGGCCCTGTCGAAATACCTGCGCCAGGTGGGGATCCGTTATTCCGAAGACTACATGTGGACCACGCTCAACAACTACCCGGCCATTGCCGCCAAGCTGGTCGAGCTGTTTCATGTGCGTTTCAATCCGGCGCTCAGCGAGGCAGACCGCACGCTCAATGCGGCGCGGATCGAAAACGAGCTGTCGTCCGAGTTCGACGCGGTCGTCAGCCTGGATGATGACCGTATCCTGCGGCGCTTCCAGAATGTCATCGACGCGATCCTGCGCACCAACTTCTTCCAGCTGGATGCGGACGGAAAGCCGAAGCCGACCTTCGCCTTCAAGATCGATTCCCGCCGCATCGACGACATGCCGCAGCCCAAGCCCTTCCGGGAGATCTCGGTCTACAGCCCCCGTGTCGAGGGCGTGCATCTGCGCTTCGGCAAGGTGGCGCGCGGCGGCCTGCGCTGGTCCGACCGGCCGCAGGATTTCCGCACCGAAGTGCTGGGCCTTGTGAAGGCGCAGCAGGTGAAGAATGCGGTGATCGTGCCGGTTGGCTCCAAGGGCGGCTTCGTGCCCAAGCGCCTGCCTGCGGGCGGTGACCGTGAGGCGGTGTTCGCCGAAGGCACGGAAGCCTACAAGATCTTCGTCAGCTCGCTGCTGGACGTGACCGACAACCTCAAGGGCGACCAGATCCTGCCGCCGCTGGAAGTGGTGCGCCACGATGAGGATGATCCCTATCTGGTGGTGGCCGCCGACAAGGGCACGGCAACCTTCTCCGACACGGCCAACGGCATTTCGACGAGCCGGGATTTCTGGCTGGGCGATGCCTTCGCCTCGGGCGGTTCGGCCGGCTATGACCACAAGAAGATGGGCATCACCGCACGCGGCGCCTGGGAAGCAGTGAAGCGCCACTTCCGCGAAATGAACCGCGACATCCAGAGCGAGCCCTTCACCGTGGCGGGTGTGGGCGACATGTCGGGCGACGTCTTCGGCAACGGCATGCTGCTGTCGAAGGAAATCCGGCTGGTGGCCGCCTTCGATCACCGCGACATCTTCATTGATCCAACGCCGGATGCGGCCTCGAGCTTTGCCGAGCGCAAGCGCCTGTTCGACATGGGCCGCTCGTCCTGGGCGGACTATGACAAGAGCCTGATTTCCGCCGGGGGCGGCGTGTTCTCGCGCCAGCTGAAGTCCATTCCGCTCAGTGAGGAAGCCCAGCAGCTGCTTGGTATTCCGCGGGCCAAGGCCACGCCGCAGGAGGTGATGACCGCCATCCTGAAGCTCAACGTTGATCTGATGTGGTTCGGCGGCATCGGCACCTATATCCGCGCCAGCACGGAAACGGATGCGGATGCGGGCGACAAGGCCAACGACGCCATCCGCGTCACCGCGCGCGAGATCCGGGCCAAGGTCATCGGCGAGGGCGCAAACCTCGGCATGACCCAGCGCGCCCGCATCGAGTTCGGCCGCCGGGGCGGGCGCTCCAACTCGGACGCCATCGACAATTCCGCCGGCGTGAATTCGTCGGACATGGAAGTGAACATCAAGATCGCGCTGGGCGCGGCCGTCCAGTCGGGCAAGCTCGACATTCCCGCCCGCAACGTGCTTCTGGCGCAGATGACGGACGAGGTGGCGGAGCTGGTGCTGCGCAACAACTACCTGCAGTCCCTCGCCATCTCTATGACAGAGCAGCGCGGGCTGGAGGACTTCGGCTATCAGGGCCGTATGATGCGCCAGCTGGAGCAGGCAGGCCATCTCGACCGGCAGGTGGAATTCCTGCCCGATGATGCGGCGCTGGCCGAGCTGGAAAAGGCCGGGCTGTTCCTCACCCGCGCCGAGCTTGGCGTGCTGCTGGCCTATGCCAAGATCACGCTCTATGACGCGCTGCTGGAAAGCGGCGTGCCGGATGACGATTATCTGGCGCGCGAACTTTTCCGCTACTTCCCGGACCAGATGGCGGACGCCTATGCCGAGGAAATCCGGGGCCACAGGCTGCGGCGGGAAATCATCGCCACGATGCTGGCCAACTCCATGGTCAACCGCTGCGGGCCGACCTTCATCACCCGCATCGCCGACCAGACGGGCGCCAGCGCCGCCGAGATTGCCTGCGGTTTCGTTGCCGTGCGCAACAGCTACGGCCTGACGGACCTCAACGAGGAAATCGACGCGCTCGATACCAGGATCGACGGCAAGGTGCAGCTCGATCTTTATGCCGAGGTGCAGAACATGTTCCTGGATCAGGTCGTCTGGTTCCGCCGCCATGTCTCCTTCAAGGACGGTATTGCGGCGGTGGTGGAACGTTTCCGGGCCGGGATTGACGCGATGCGGCCGCATCTGGAGAAGGCTGTCACGCCCGCACAGGCAGCGCTTCTGGCCGCCGCGGTGGAGGAGAACGTGTCCAAGGGGGTGCCGGAGCCGCTCGCCCGCCGCATCACCTGGCTGCCGGTGGAAGCAACCATTCCGGATATCGTGCTCATCGCCGGTGACACGGGTGCGGAACTGGATGCGGCTGCCTCCACCTTCTTCGAGGTGGCGGCGCATTTCGGTATCGCCGAAATGGCTATCCGGGCACGAAACCTGGTGGTCGCGGATTATTACGACGGGCTGGCGCTCGACCGGGCCCTGGCGACCCTCTCCGATGCGCACCGCCAGCTGACGGCGGCAGCGCTGAGGGCCGGTGGCTTTGCCCATTGGCTGGCCGGGCATGAGGCCATCGTGGCCCGCACCACCCGCTCGGTGGGCGAAATTCTGGAAGGCACGATCAGTGTCTCCAAGTTCTCGGTCGCTGCAAGCCTGCTCGCGGAAATCGCGCGCTAAGCTAAACTTCGCCGGTTCGGGCTATCTGCCCGGACCGGCTTTTCCCGGTTCGGCATCCCTGCCATAACGCGTCATGACCGCCGTTTTCCGCTTCGCGCCTTCCCCCAACGGTTATCTGCATCTGGGGCACGCCCTGTCGGCGCTGCTCAACCGGCAGCTTGCGCAAGCGGCGGGCGGGCGGATGCTGCTGCGGATCGAGGACATCGACACCGCCCGCTGCACGCCTGCGCTGGAAGCGGCGATGCTGGAGGATCTCCACTGGATCGGCTTTGCCTACGAAGAGCCGCCGCGCCGCCAGTCCGGGCATTTCGGCGAATATGCCGCAGCTCTTGCCCGGCTGCAGGGGATGGGGCTGATCTATGAGGCCTATCTGACCCGTGCGGAGATCCGGGGCTTCGTTGCAGAGACGGAAGCGCAGGGAAAACCCTGGCCGCGGGATCCGGACGGGGCGCCGCTCTATCCCGGAGATGCGGCCTTGCTGGATGAGGCGGAGATTGCCTGCCGCCGGGCATCAGGCGCGCCCTTTGCCCTCAGGCTCGATATGCGCAAGGCGGTGAGCCTTCTGAGGGGGCCGTTGTTCTGGCAGGAAGAAGGATTGGAAGGGCAGGGCCGCACGGTTGCGGCTGATCCGGCTGCCTGGGGCGATGTCATCCTTGCCCGCAAGGACACGCCGACGAGCTATCACCTTTCCGTCACGCTGGATGATGCCCTGCAAGGGGTGACGCATGTGGTGCGGGGGCAGGATCTGTTCCACGCCACTGCCGTGCATCGGCTGCTGCAGGTTTTGCTCGGCCTGCCGGAGCCGCGCTATCACCATCACCGGCTGATCCTGGGGGCGGACGGGCGCAAATTGTCGAAATCGGAAGGCCATACGGCCCTGCGGGAATTGCGCGCTGCCGGGTGGACGGTGGACGACGTGCGCCGCCGGATCGGCATCTGAAGTCAGATCAGTCCCAGCATGTCCAGCGCCAGCACCCAGAGCCCGCAGGTGACGACGGCTGCGGCGGTGGTGAGGGTGATGGAATTGGCCGACATGGCGTGTCCCGTGCCGTAACGGGTGGCGAAGATGTAGACATTGACGCCGGTCGGGCAGGCGGCCGTCAGCGTCATGGCCGCTGTCCAGACCGGCGGCAGGGCGAAAACATAGGCACAGAGCACCAGCACGATGGCGGGCATCACCAGGACCTTCAGCACGCTCAGGATGATGCCGGGGGCCAGATTGCCCCGTATGCCATAGAGCACCATGCTCATGCCCAGCGAGAACAGGGCGACGGGCAGGGCGGTGGAGGAGAGCCGGTTGATCACATCCGCCGGGATGCCCGTGAGCGGCAGGGAGAACACCCGCCACACCAGCGAGGCCAGGATGGCGATGACGATCGGGTTCGTCATCAGACTGGCGAGGATCTTTTTCAGAAGTACCGGGAGTGACTGGGACCCGCCTGCGCCATCGGCGGCGGCCGCCCGCTCCATCAGCACGGCGATGACGATGGTCATCACCGGCAGATGCACGGAAATCAGCAGCACCAGCGGCAGCAGGCCATCCGGGCCCAGTACGGAAGACACGAGCGGAATGCCGACCATGACGGTGTTGGCAAAGGCGGCGGAAACGCCGGCTATCACACCAGCGCGCGAATCACGGGCGAAAATCTTGCGCACGATCAGCGTGGCGATGGCCCAGGTGAGGGCAACGCCGCTGAAATAGGCGGCCCACAGCGCCCAGGGAAAGCCGTGATCCATCGAGACCGTTGCCAGCGTCTTGAAGATGAGCGAGGGAATCGCCACCACGAAGACGAACTGGCCGAGCCCTTCGCCCACGGACTGGGACAGCAGGCCCGTGCGTGCTGCCAGATAGCCGAGCCCGACAAGCACGAAAACGGGGACAACGATGGTCAGGATCTGCTCGAACATGGCGGGTTCCAGAATGCATCCGGGACGGATTTCAGAGCGGCGCGCAGCAGAGGGCTGCGGACAAGGCAGGACGGTGGGTGCACGGCGCATGGACCAGCCCAAGGCACCGTGACACAATGGGATGATACAGCGCGATTCAGGCGGGCGGCGCAGCCGCATCACAAGCACAACTGTAGAAGAGGCACGGCTTGCCGGTCAACCGGAAGCCCTTATGAAGCTGGCAGCAGGGGAACAGCATGACGGGTAAGGAGAAGGGTAGTCCGGAAAGCCAGCGGCTCGCCCTGATGGCCCATGACCTGCGCACGCCGCTCAATGCCATGCGGCTGACGGCGGAGCTGATCGGCATGGAGCCGCTGAGCCCCCTGCAGCAGGTGCGCCTGGCAACGCTCATTGCCGCCATCGATGGACTGGCTGATCTGACCGCCGGAGTGCTGAACGAGGGCCGTGCGGCAGCCGGTCTTGCACCCTTGCCAAAGGCTGCGCAGGCCGAGCCGGAAGGTGCAGATGCCGGGCGGATGGTGCTGGAAATCGCCGGTCTGTTCGAGCCTCTAGCCAAGGCCAAAGGCCTGCCTCTTGCCGTCAGCGTGCCGGAGGCGCCGCTTTTCTGTCCGCCGGAGCTGCAGATGGCCCTGCGCCGAGCGGCAACCGTGCTCCTCGACAATGCCATCCGCTACACCCCGCGCGGGCAGGTGCGGGCGGTGCTGCGCGAGGAGGCGGGTACTCTTTTGCTGGAGATCACCGACACGGGGCCGGGGATCGGCGTCATGGAGCGCCGCCGCCTGTTCCGCCCTTTTACGCGCGGCACGGCCGGCCGTGCCGGGGATGGCAGCAGCTCGGGCCTTGGCCTTTGGGGGGCTGCGGAGGTGGTGAAGGCAGCTGGCGGGCGGCTGGATCTGGACGATGCGCCGGGCGGCGGCTGCCGTTTCTCCGTGCATCTGCCGCTGCCGGGCGGGAGCGGGGCTCCGGATGGCGGCACTGCCCAGCCGGGGCCGCATGTGCTGATCGTCGATGACAACGAAACCAACCGGCGCCTGCTGGCCGCGCTGCTGGAATCCTTTGCCATGACCAGTGACGCGGCCGGCACCGGCCAGCAAGCCGTGAACATGGCGGCGGCAACGGCCTATGACGGGGTGCTGCTGGATCTGCACATGCCCGGCATGGACGGCATCGAAACCGCTGCCGCCCTGCGCCTCGGGCCGGATGGCACGCGTCTGCCGCTGATTGCCGTAACGGCCGCGCTGGAATCGGTGGGCGACCGCAAGCTACGGCAGGCCGGGTTCGATGACGTGCTGCCCAAGCCCATCTCCCCCTCGCAGCTCTACCAGACCCTCAACCTCGCCCGCACCCGCCATAAGCTGCGGCTGGAGGAGAGGGCGGGGTAGGGGGGAGTGGTACCATTTCTCTCCTTCGTCATCCCGGCCAAGCGAAGCGCGAGCCGGGACCGGTGAGCCGGGGTGCAAGTTGGCTTGGCTGGCGGGTTGAGCCTTTCACGCATAAGGTGTTCGCATCCAAGTTTGCGTTCGAACCGGTAGGCCTCGACTCACCGGTACCGGATCTCCGCTTCGCTGCGTCCGGTATGACGATGGAGGGGCGGCGCAAAGATAAGGGCCGCCCCATGCGGAGCGGCCCTGTCAGAGGAGTTGCGTTTACGCCATATCAGCTGCGCACGAGGTTGCGCAGGACGTAGTGCAGGATGCCGCCGGCCTTGATGTATTCCAGCTCGTCCAGCGTATCGACACGGCACAGGCACTCGATGTTTTTCACCGTGCCGTCCTCGTAGGTCACTTCCACGTTCATCATCTGGCGCGGAGTGATGTCTGCGATGCCCTTGATCGTCACCCGCTCCTTGCCGGTGATGCCATGGGACTGCCAGCTCTCGCCCTCCTTGAAGGTCAACGGAATGACGCCCATGCCGACGAGGTTGGAACGGTGGATGCGCTCGAAGGACTGGGCGATGACGGCGCGCACGCCGAGCAGCGTGGTGCCCTTCGCGGCCCAGTCACGGGACGAGCCGGTGCCATATTCCTTGCCCGCGAAGATCACCAGCGGGATGCCGGCTTCCTGATATTCCATGCAGGCGTCATAGATCCACTTCTGCTGGCCGTCCTTCATGGTGACGCCGCCTTCCACGCCCGGAACCATCTGGTTCTTGATGCGGATGTTGGCGAAGGTGCCGCGCATCATCACCTGGTGATTGCCGCGCCGCGCGCCGTAGGAGTTGAAGTCGGTAACGGCAACCTGATGCTCGGACAGATAGGTGCCTGCCGGGCTGCTGGCCTTGATGTTGCCGGCCGGAGAAATGTGGTCGGTGGTGATGGAATCGAGGAACAGGCCCATCACGGCGGCGCCCTCGATGTCCGTCAGGGGCTTGGGCTCCATGGTCATGCCCTCGAAATAGGGCGGATTGGCCACGTAGGTGGAGGAGACCGGCCACTTGTAGGTCATGCCGCCTTCCACCTTGATTGCCTGCCAGTGCTCGTCGCCCTTGAACACGTCCGAATAGCGCTTGCGGAACATGTCATCGTCGATCGAGGAACGGATGATCTGGGTGATCTCTTCCGTCGAGGGCCAGATGTCCTTGAGATAAACCGGCTTGCCGTCCTGATCCTCGCCCAGCGGGTCCGTCGCAACATTGATGTTCATGTTGCCTGCAATCGCATAGGCAACGACCAGCGGCGGCGAGGCGAGATAGTTGGCGCGCACATCCGGGTTTACACGGCCCTCGAAGTTGCGGTTGCCCGAGAGCACGGCGCTGACGACGAGGTCATTGTCCGAGATCGCCTTCGACAGTTCCGGCGCCAGCGGCCCGGAGTTGCCGATGCAGGTAGTGCAGCCATAGCCGGCGAGGGTGAAGCCGAGGGCGTCGAGATCGTCCTGAAGCCCGGCCTTGAGGAGGTAATCCGTCACCACCTGCGAGCCGGGTGCCAGCGAGGTCTTCACCCAGGGCTTGACCTTGAGGCCCTTCCTGCGGGCGTTGCGGGCGACAAGACCCGCGCCGATCAGCACGCTCGGGTTCGAGGTGTTGGTGCAGGAGGTGATGGCGGCGATGACCACATCGCCATGGCCAAGGTCATGGCTGCGGCCTTCGACGGGCACGCGGCGCGACAGCTCGTCCGCCTTCTTGAACTCGTCGGCCATGGTCTTCGCAAAGCCTGCGGCGACGGCATCGAGGTTGATGCGGTCCTGCGGGCGCTTGGGGCCGGAGAGAGCGGGCACGACGGTGGAGATGTCGAGTTCCAGCGTGTCGGTGAAGACCGGATCGGGGGAAGCTGCATCGCGGAACATGCCCTGTGCCTTCGAATAGGCCTCGACAAGAGCAACGCGCTGCGGATCGCGGCCGGTGGCCTTCAGATAGGCAAGGGTCTCGCGGTCGACGGGGAAGAAGCCGCAGGTCGCGCCATATTCGGGGGCCATGTTGGCGATGGTGGCGGCATCCTCAAGGCTGAGGTTGTCGAGGCCGGGGCCGTAGAATTCCACGAACTTGCCGACCACGCCCTTCTTGCGCAGCATCTCGGTGACGCGCAGCACAAGGTCGGTCGCGGTGATGCCGTCATTGAGCTTGCCGGTCAGCTTGAAGCCGATGACTTCCGGGATCAGCATGGAAATCGGCTGGCCGAGCATGGCCGCTTCCGCCTCGATGCCGCCAACGCCCCAGCCGAGGACCGCAAGGCCGTTGACCATGGTGGTGTGGGAATCGGTGCCCACCAGCGTGTCCGGATAGGCGATGGTTTCGCCGTTCTCTTCCTTGATCCAGACGGTCTGGGCCAGATATTCGAGGTTCACCTGATGGCAGATGCCGGTGCCGGGCGGCACGGCGCGGAAATTGTCGAAGGCGGACTGGCCCCAGCGCAGGAATTCATAGCGCTCGCCGTTGCGCTGGTATTCCAGCTCCACGTTCCGGGCAAAGGCATCCTTCGTGCCGAAATAGTCGATCATCACCGAGTGGTCGATGACGAGATCCACCGGCACCAGCGGGTTGATCTTCTTCGGATCACCGCCCAGCTTCACCGCCGCATCGCGCATGGCGGCAAGATCGACCACGGCCGGAACGCCGGTGAAGTCCTGCATCAGCACGCGGGCCGGGCGGTAGGAGATTTCGTGTTCGGAGGTGCGGGTGACGAGCCACTGCGCCACCGCGCGGATGTCATCAGCGGTCACCGTGCGGTTGTCTTCAAAGCGCAGCAGGTTCTCCAGCACCACCTTCAGCGAATTCGGCAGGCGGGAGACGCCCTCAAGGCCGTTCTTTTCGGCGTCCGGAATGGAGAAATAAGTGTAGGTCTGGCCGTTGACTTCAAGGGTTTTCCTGGACTTGAAGCTGTCGAGGGATTGGGTCACGTCGAGCACTCTCCTCTCAAGACCGGGCGCGGCGGGGGGATGGTGCCTGCCCGGAGGATTAAAGATCTCTGGTCCCGGCCGTTGCCGGATCTGACTGGCCTCTTGCCGGGCCTCGCCTTTGGTGCCGCACAGGCCCCGCCGCTGCCCGCAGGCGGGCAGGGCAAGAGGCTGCTGCATGCTGCCCCTATAGCCGGTTTTGGCTTTTGCGGCGAGTCATGCCCGCAGCATCTGCAACTGGAACCGGTCTCCCAGGTGTTGTTTCAACCGTTTGCACCGGCGTTCGGGGCGCCTCGCATTGAAAGGCTTTGACATCAGATATTGGGTTTATTTTTCAAAGGGCAACAGGGGTCAAGGACAAAGGCCCGCATTCAGTTTATGGGTGATGGAAAGCGCTTGAATGACATTGCATACTATTGTATACCGCGCTGAAAAATAACACTCAGCCCGCTTGCCCCGGCCCGCCAGAAGTGACCGCGATCCGGAGGTTGGCACTGACCAACAAGGGATTCCGGGATCACCATGAGCCTTTACACCGACTATCTCGCCGAGATCGAAGCCCGCAAGGGTCAGGGCCTTCACCCCAAGCCGATCGAGGATGCCGCGCTCCTCGCCGAGGTGATTGCCAATATCAAGGACACGGGCAGCGCGCACCGCGCCGATTCGCTGCAGTTCTTCATCTACAACACCATTCCCGGCACGACGAGCGCTGCTGGCGAAAAGTCCCGGTTCCTGAAGGAAATCATCCTTGGAACCGAGGTGGTGCCGGAAATCTCCCGCGCCTTCGCCTTCGAGCTGCTGTCCCACATGAAGGGTGGCCCGTCCATCGCCGTGCTTCTGGATCTGGCGCTGGGCGAGGATGCCTCCATTGCCCGTGACGCTGCCGAAGTGCTGAAGACCCAGGTCTTCCTCTATGCCGCCGACACCGACCGTCTGAAGGCCGCCTTCGAGGCCGGCAATCCGGTCGCCAAGGACATTCTGGAGAGCTACGTCAAGGCCGAGTTCTTCACCAAGCTTCCCGAGGTCGAGGAAGAGATCAAGGTCGTCACCTATATCGCCGCGGAAGGCGATATCTCCACCGACCTGCTGTCGCCGGGCAACCAGGCGCATTCGCGCTCGGACCGCGAGCTGCACGGCAAGTGCATGATCTCCGAAGCCGCCCAGGCCGAGATCCGCGCCCTGCAGGCGCAGCATCCGGACAAGCGCGTCATGATGATCGCCGAAAAGGGCACGATGGGCGTCGGCTCCTCGCGCATGTCGGGCGTCAACAACGTGGCGCTGTGGACCGGCAAGCAGGCGAGCCCCTATGTTCCCTTCGTCAACATTGCCCCGATCGTGGCCGGCACCAACGGCATCTCGCCGATCTTCCTGACCACCGTCGACGTGACGGGCGGCATCGGCGTCGACCTGAAGAACTGGGTCAAGAAGCTGGATGACGAGGGCAAGCCGGTCATCGACAACGCCGGCAACCCGATTCTGGTGCAGAAGTACTCGGTCGACACCGGCACCGTGCTGAAGATCAACAGCAAGTCCAAGAAGCTCTACAGCGAAGACGGCAAGGAAGAGCTGGCCGATCTGTCCGCATCCTTCCGTCCGCAGAAGATGGAATCCATGCGCGCCGGTGGCTCCTATGCCATCGTTTTCGGCAAGAAGCTGCAGACCTTTGCGGCCGAAACGCTGGGCGTTGAAGCGCCGCTGGTGTTCTCTCCGGCCAAGGAAGTCTCCCATCCGGGCCAGGGCCTGACGGCGGTGGAGAAGATCTTCAACCGCAATGCGGTTGGCGTTGCGCCGGGCAAGGTGCTGCATGCCGGTTCCGACGTGCGCGTGCGCGTCAACATCGTCGGCTCGCAGGACACCACCGGCCTGATGACCGCGCAGGAGCTGGAAGCGATGGCGGCCACCGTCATTTCGCCGCTGGTGGACGGCGCCTATCAGTCCGGCTGCCACACGGCTTCGGTCTGGGATCTGAAGGCACAGGCCAACATCCCGAAACTGATGAGCTTCATGCACAAGTTCGGCCTGATCACCGGCCGCGACCCGAAGGGCGTCTATCACTCCATGACGGACGTGATCCACAAGGTGCTGAACGACATCACCGTGGATGACTGGGACATCATCATCGGCGGCGACAGCCACACCCGCATGTCCAAGGGCGTTGCCTTCGGTGCTGACTCGGGCACCGTGGCGCTTGCTCTTGCCACCGGCGAAGCCACCATGCCGATCCCCGATTCCGTCAAGGTGACCTTCAAGGGCTCCATGAAGGATCACGTCGACTTCCGCGATGTGGTGCATGCCACCCAGGCCCAGATGCTGAGCCAGTTCGGCGACAACGTCTTCCAGGGCCGCGTCATCGAAGTGCATATCGGCACGCTGCTGGCCGACCAGGCCTTCACCTTCACCGACTGGACCGCAGAAATGAAGGCCAAGGCCTCCATCTGCATCTCCGATGACGAGACGCTGATCGGCTCGCTGGAACTGGCCAAGTCGCGCATCCAGGTGATGATCGACAAGGGTATGGACAATGACGCCCAGGTTCTGAAGGGCCTGATCGCCAAGGCCGACAAGCGCATCGCCGAAATCCGCTCCGGCGAAAAGCCGGCGCTGGCGCCGGACGAGAACGCCAAGTACTTCGCCGAAGTCGTCGTCGATCTCGACCAGATCGATGAGCCGATGATCGCCGACCCGGATGTCAACAACCCGGATGTGTCCAAGCGCTACACCCACGACGCCATCCGCCCCGTGTCCTATTACGGTGGCGAGAAGAAGGTCGATCTGGGCTTCGTCGGCTCCTGCATGGTGCACAAGGGCGACATCAAGATCGTCGCGCAGATGCTGAAGAACCTCGAAAAGGTGCATGGCACCGTCGAGTTCAAGGCTCCGCTGGTGGTGGCAGCCCCGACCTACAACATCATCGACGAGCTGAAGGCCGAAGGCGATTGGGAAGTGCTGCAGAAGTACTCCGGATTCGAGTTCGACGACAGCGCGCCGAAGAGCAAGGCCCGTACCCAGTACGAAAACATCCTGTATCTGGAGCGCCCGGGCTGCAACCTCTGCATGGGCAACCAGGAAAAGGCCGAGAAGGGCGACACGGTTCTGGCCACCTCCACCCGCCTGTTCCAGGGCCGCGTGGTGGAAGACAGCACCGAGAAGAAGGGCGAATCCCTGCTCGCCTCCACCCCTGTGGTGGTGCTCGCCGCCGTTCTGGGCCGCACGCCCAACGTGGACGAGTACAAGCAGGCCGTGGAAGGGATTGACCTGACCAAGTTCTCCCCGCCGGTTGAAAAGCTGGCAACGGCGCGCTCGGTTCACTTCTGAGCCGCCAGAGGCAACTGAGCCTCTGATGGCCTGACTTTTAGCGGCCGCCCGTCCGGTGAGGATCCTATCGGATCTGACCCGGACGGGCGGCCGTTCTCTTGTGAGGCGCAGCTCTGCCCTCCCTCTACGCAGTTCTAGCTGCTTGCCATCGTCCGGGGGGCATCCTAACAAGGACCGGAATGAAGCGCGGAGCTGTCCCCTGAAACTGATTGCCGACAAACTTGCCGTGGACCGGGGCGGGCGCCGGGTGTTTGCCGGGTTGGGCTTTGAGCTTGAGGCGGGCCGGGCGCTGGTCATCACCGGGGCCAATGGTGTCGGCAAGTCGACACTGTTGCGCACACTGGCGGGCCTTGTGCCGGTGTGCGAGGGCAAGCTGACGCTGGAAGGCGGCGCCAGCGAGCGCAGCCTTGCCGAACACGCGCATTATTTCGGCCATGAAAGCGCAGTGAAGCGTGCTCTGAGCGTGCTGGAAAACCTTGAGTTCTGGCGCAGTTTCATGGCCCCGGCCCGGCCGGAGGGCTTTTACGGCGAGGTGCTGGAGCCGCTGGATATTCTCGACCGGCTCGGCATCGGCCACACCGCGAACCTGCCCGCGGCCTATCTGTCGGCGGGCCAGACCCGGCGGCTGGCGCTGGCGCGGCTGTTCGTGACGCCGCGCCCCATCTGGCTGATGGATGAGCCGACCTCGGCCCTCGACAAGGCCTCCGAAGCGCAGCTTCTCGGTTTCATGAACGCGCATCTGGCCGCAGGCGGTCAGATCATCACTGCCACCCATTCCGAGCTTGCGCTGCATCCCGCCGATGCGCTGCATCTGGCTGCGCCAGAGCAGGGTGATGAGACCGCAGATGAGGGAGAAGAGGCATGAGCGGCTGGTTCCTTGCCCTCGTTGCCCGTGAATTCCGCCTGGCCATCCGGGTTGGCGGCGGGGCGCTGATCGGCGTGCTGTTCTTTCTGGCCGTGGTCACGGTCATTCCCTTTGGCGTCGGGCCGGATCTCAATCTCCTGTCCCGCATCGGCCCGGCCATCCTTTGGATCGGCGCGCTGCTGTCGGCGCTGCTGGGGCTCGACCGGCTGTTTCAGGCCGACCGGGATGACGGCTCGCTCGATCTGATGCTGATGGCCGGCCAGCCGCTGGAACTGGTGGTGCTGGGCAAGTGCCTTGCCCATTGGGTGGCGACCGGCCTGCCGCTGGTGGTGGCAGCGCCCGTGCTGGCCGTCTTCCTCAATCTCGGGCCGGTGGCCATGGGGGCGGTGACGCTGACGCTGCTGGCCGGGACGCCGGCTCTGACCCTGATCGGAGCCATTGGCGCTGCGCTGACCGTGTCGCTGCGCCGGGGCGGGCTGCTGCTCGCGGTGCTGGTGGTGCCGCTGACGATCCCGGTGCTGATCTTCGGCGTGAGCGCGGCGGACGCAGCCGTGAATGACCCGGTGCCCTTCATGACGCCGTTTCTGATCCTCTGCGCGCTGACGCTGTTCTCCGCCGTTCTCGGGCCGGTGGCGGCTGCGGCCGCGCTGCGCTTTGCGGCGGATTGAACCCGTCAGGGCATGACGCTTTCGTGATTGCGGTCAGATGGGGGCTTGACCCAGCGCAAGGCAATGCGAAAACCCTTGAGGCATAGAGAGCGGACCTGCGGCCTTGCATTGCAGCGGCGGGTGAGAGGGATTAGAACCATTCCATGGCACTTGTTGATCTGGCGAACCCGACCCGTTTCATGAGCCTTGCCCGGGCCATCCTGCCCTGGGCAACGGGCCTGTGTGTGCTGCTGTTTGCCATCGGGCTCTACATGACCTTCTTCGTGGCGCCGGAGGATTACCAGCAGGGCGACACGGTGCGGATCATGTATATCCACGTACCGGCCGCCTGGCTGTCGATGATGTGCTATTCGGTCATGGCCCTGTCTGCCCTCGGCACGCTGGTGTGGAAGCACCCGCTGGCCGATGTCTCGGCCAAGGCGGCAGCGCCGCTGGGGGCTGCCTTCACCTTCATGGCGCTGATCACCGGTTCGCTCTGGGGCAAGCCTATGTGGGGAACCTATTGGGTGTGGGATGCGCGCCTGACCTCGGTTCTGGTGCTTTTCATCATGTATCTGGGCCTCATGGCCCTGTGGCGGACGATGGATGACCCGATCCGGGCGGGCAAGGCTGCGGCCGTGCTGACACTGGCCGGGGTCATCAACCTGCCCATCATAAAATTCTCCGTCGACTGGTGGAACACGCTGCATCAGCCGGCCAGCGTCATCCGCATGGACGGGCCGACGATCCACCCGGATCTGCTATGGCCCCTGATGGTGATGGCGGCAGCCTTCACGCTGCTGTTCCTGGTGCTGCATGCCCATGCGATGATCAACGAAATCCTGCGGCGGCGGGTGCGGGCGCTGCGCATGCGGGCTGCCGCCGTGCGCCCGGCGGGCGCCAGCACCGCAACCCCTGTCGCGGCAGAGTGAGGTGAGCATGTCTGCCTTCGACCTGGGCCCCCACGCGGGCTTCATCATTGCCTCTTTCGTCATTTGCCTTGGCGTCGTGCTGGGCCTGACCGCCTGGGTGTGGCTGGACCGGCGGCGGCTGAATGCGGATCTGAAGACGCTGGAAGCGCAAGGTGTGCGCCGCCGCACGGCAGCAGGGACGCAAGGCCAATGAGCGCGCCGGACCAGTCTTCCGCCGCCAAGCCGGATGCGGGCTCCCGCCGCCGCATTCCCGTTTTCGCACTGCTGCCGCTGGTGGTCTTCGCCGCGCTGGCGGTGCTGTTCATGTTCCAGATGTTCTTCGGGCGCGATCCGTCCGAACTGCCTTCGGCCCTGCTCAACAAGCCTGCCCCCCGCATGGAGCTTCCTGCGGTGGAGGGGCTGATGGACAAGGGCGTGCCCGTGCCCGGCATCACGGCGGCTGATCTGGATGGCGGCGTGTCGGTGGTCAATGTCTTCGCCTCCTGGTGCGTGCCCTGCCGTCAGGAGCACCCGGTGCTGGAGGAAATGGCGAAGGACGGCCGGTTCCGGATGTATGGGATCAACTACAAGGACCAGCCCGAGAACGCCCGCCGCTTCCTCGGCGCGCTCGGCAACCCTTACGACAAGGTGGGCGCCGATGCCGGTGGCCGCGCGGCGATTGAGTGGGGCGTCTATGGCGTGCCGGAGACCTATGTGGTCGATGGCAAGGGCGTGATCCGCTACAAGTTCATCGGCCCGCTTTCGCCCGAAAGCTACGAACGCGTGTTCCTGCCGCAGCTGGAACGGGTTCTGGCCGGCGGCAGCTGATTCCAGGGTTTTGATCACACCAACGCCGCCCGCTGCCGGTTAGCAGGGGCGGCGTTGGTGTGTCCGCGGCGGGGAACGCAGGTTCTGCTGCCTCTGTCTCACCGTATAGGGATGGTGTTTTCCAGCGGCTTGCCTGCGGTCAGCCGGTTGATGTTGTCTGCCATGGCCACGCGGCGGCGGTTGACCGTGCCATGGGTCCAGCCGGACATGTGCGGCGTCATCACCACGTTAGCCAGCTCATGGAACGGATAGGCTGAGGGGTGTGGATTGGGCGTGCTGCCGTCCGGATAGACATACCATGTGTCGATGATGGCGCCGCCGATCTGCTTCTGTGCGAGGGCATTGTAGAGCGCCTTTTCATCGATCACCGGGCCGCGCCCGACGTTGACGATCACTCCCTCCGGCCGCATCGCGCCGATGACGGACGCGTCGACCAGACCCGCCGTCTGCGGTGTGAAGGGCAGGGTGTTGACGATCACATCCGCCGCGCCTGCAAACTCAGCCAGTGCGGACAAGGGATAGTGGCGGCCGAACAGGTCTGTGTCCTGCGGTGTGGACCGGTTGGCGACGATGACCTTCATGCCGAAGGCCCTTGCTCTTGCGGCAATCATCTTGCCGATGTGGCCGAAGCCGATCAGGCCGATGGTCTGATCGCCGAGCTCGGTGCGCAGGGCATCTGCACCGCCGGAGCGGTAGGCCCAGTCCCCCTTGCGTAAACGCTGGTCCGCATCGGCCAGCGGCACATGGCGCAGCAGCAGGGCGGCCATTACATATTCCGCGATGGCCGCATCATGACCGAAGCAATTGCACAGGGCGGCGCCTTCCGGAACCTCGGCGAGGTCGATGCCGTCATAGCCTGCGCCCGGCAGCTGATAGAGCTTCAGCGATGCCGGAACCGGCATGTCCGCCGTCAGCTGCACACCGATGATCACATCGGCAGAGGCATAAGCCTGCCGGTCTGCCTCTGCGGCCAGTGAATCCGGCAGCTGGATGATCTCATGCGTTTCAGAGAGCAAATTGGTAAAGCCCGCGACGAAACTGCAGGCATTCTGACCGTGGAACACGATTTTCATGGGAAGGGTCCATTCTTGGCGGATGGGCAATGGCAAGGGGCTGGTCAGTTGTTGAAAGCCAGTTGCACTTTCATCGACTGACTGCGGTCGGAGGCCAGTCTGAAGGCGGCATCGGCCTCTCCGGCGGGAAGTGTTGCGGAAATCAGCGGGGACAGATCGACCGCGCCGCTGGAAATGAGCTGCACGGCCCAGGCAAATTCCGCATCAAAGCGGAAGCTGCCCTTGAGGATGACTTCCTTGGCCACAACGAGGTTGAGCGGCAGCGGGATGTCGCCGCCAAGACCCACGGCGATCAGGGTTCCGCCGGGACGGACAACCTCCAGCGCCGTGGCCAGCGCCCTGGCGCTGCCGGAACATTCGAACACCACATCGAACAGGCCCTTGCGTTCCGCAAAGGGGGTGAGAGCCTCCGGTGCTTCGGCAAGATTCAAGGTCCGGCTGGCGCCAAGACTTGCGGCAATGGCGAGCGGGGTACCGGCAAGGTCCGTAGCCGTGATTTCTGCCGCCCCGGCATGCCTTGCGGCGGCAATCACCAGATTGCCGATCGGGCCGCAGCCGGAGACGAGCACGGATTTCCCGAGGAGCGATCCGGCGCCCGCGACCGCATGCAGGCAGACGGCAAACGGCTCGGCACAGGCGGCAAGGCCGGGGTCGAGCGCTGCCGGAACCTTGAAGACCTGCTCTACCGGCAGCGTCACTTCATCGCGAAAAAGCCCCTGCATATGCGGGAAGCGCATGGCGCTGCCGAAGAACCGCATGTCGAAGCACTGGTTGCGCTGATCCCTCAGGCAGAAGTGGCAATGCCCGCAAGGCATGCTCGGATTGACCGCCACCTGATCACCCGCCGCCACGCAGGTAATCCCGCTGCCTGTCTCCACGATGCGCCCGGTAACCTCATGGCCGAGGATCATCGGTTCCTTCAGCCGGACCGTTCCGAACCCGGCATGGTGATAATAGTGCAGGTCGGAGCCGCAGATGCCGCCCCGGGTGATCTGCACCCGAACTTCGCCCGGTCCAGGCCTTGCTGCGGCAGGCCGCTCCTCGATGCGAAGGTCATGGGGCTGATGAGCGACGATAGCGCGCATGATGATTTTCCTGGCTCTAGAGGACCGAGATCATGCCGCCATCGACATAGATGATCTGGCCGCTGACGTAGTTGGACGCAGCAGACGCCAGATAGACGGCGGTGCCGGCCAGCTCCCCGGGCTTGCCCCAGCGGCGTGCGGGCGTGCGGCCCTTCACCCAGCCATCGAATTGGGGGTTGTTGATCAGAGCCTCGTTCATGTCGGTGAGCATGTAGCCCGGGCCGATGGCATTGACCTGAATGCCGTGTTCGGCCCATTCCGCCGTCATGGCGCGGGTCAGCATCTTGATGCCGCCCTTGGCCACCGTGTAGGGGGCAACGGTTGCCCGGGCCAGCTCGCTGGTCAGCGAGCCGATGTTGATGATCTTGCCGCTCTTGCGCGTGATCATGCGTTTTGCCGCTTCCCGCCCCACCACGAAGGCGCTGGTGAGGTTGGTGTCCATCACCTTCTGCCATTCCGCCGTGGAGAGCTCGACGATCGGCTTGCGCAGCTGGATGCCGGCATTGTTGACGAGAATGTCTATCGCAATCCCGTCCCGGTCGAAGGCCTCGAAGGCAGCGGTGACGGTTGCCTCATCCGTGACATCGAATGCGGCGGTGCGGACAGAGTGCCCGGCGGCCCGCAGCGTTTCCGCCGTGGCCTCGAGGCGGCCCGTATCGACGCCGTTCAGGATCAGCGAAGCCCCGGCCTGCGCGAGGCCGGTTGCGATGGCGAGCCCGAGGCCGCGGGAAGAGCCGGTGACGAGGGCTGTACGCCCGGTCAGGTCAAAAAGGGTCATGGCAGGTTCCGTGTTGCAACGCTGGCAGTCAGGCTCAGAGGACTGAGGTGCGGCCGCTCAGATCCGGGCGGTTGAAGAAGGAGGGCAGCAGCTCGACGCCAAGCCCCGGTCCTTCCATCGGATAGACATAGCCGTTTTCGATTTTCGGCACGGCGGTGACGAGCTCGTTGTACCAGCCGCGGTAGAAGGCGCGCACGGACTCCTGAATGAGCGTGTTGGGCTGGCTGAAGGACATGTGAATGGCCGCAGCGAAGCCAACCGGGCCGATGCAGTCATGCGGGGCGAAGGGGCGGTGCCAGGTTTCGGCCAGTGCCGCGATCTTGCGGCCTTCCGTCAGGCCGCCCGTCCAGCACAGGTCAACCATGACCACGTGAGTGGCGTTCTGGTCGAGCATGTCCTTGTAGGGCCAGCGTGAGCCCAGCGTTTCGCTGGCGCAGGTCCACACGTCCGTCGAGGCGGCAAACTCGCCGAGCGCCTGGGCCGAGTTCATCCGGATCGGGTCTTCGTACCAGGTCGGGGAATAGGGCTCGAGCGCCTTGGCGATCTTCTTGGCGGTGGGCAGGTTCCACAGCGAATGGAACTCGACCATGATCTCCATCTTGTCGCCAACGGCCTTGCGGATCTTCTCAAAGGGCTCGATGGCGGTCTTCATCTGTTCGGCGGTGATGTACTGGCCGCGGGTTTCCTGGGCATGGGGATCGAACGGCCAGATCTTCATGGCGGTGATGCCCTGTTCCAGCAGGTTCTCCGCCAGGGCGTCCGCCCGGGTCATGAAGCCGACGAGATCCTCATAGGGGCCTTCGTCATCGCCAAGATTCCAGTTGGAGACCGGCTTGATGTTGTTGGTCCGCACATAGCGGTAGCCGGCGCAGGTGTTGTAGACGCGGATCTTGTCCCAGCACTGCCCGCCCAGCATCTGGTGCACCGGCAGGCCGCAGACCTTGCCGAAGATGTCCCACAGGGCAATGTCGACGGCTGAGGCTGCCCGGTATTCGGCGCCGGTCGAGGACTGGGCCATCGGCAGCGACACCATTTCCTTGTGCAGGGCTTCGATGTGCAGCGGGTTCTTGCCGAGCAGGCGGCCGGCCAGAGTGTCGTGAATATGGGCTTCGACGGCGCCCGCGCCATAGAAGGTTTCACCCAGGCCCGTGATGCCCGCATCCGTTTCGACATGAACCCACAGGACGTTGGCAAACTCTTCGAGGCGGTAGGTCTTGATCGCAGTTATTTTCATCGGAAAGCTCCGGAGCACATCAGCGTGCGAGATTGGGAAGGAGAAGCGAGATCCCGGGGAAAGCCAGCAGCAGGCCCAGCATGAACAGCTGGATCAGGATGAATGGCCACAGAGCCCTGTAGATCACGGGGAGGGTGATGCCGGGGGGAGCGACGCTGCGCAGATAGAAGGCGGCCGGTCCGAAGGGGGGAGACAGGAACGATACCTGCATGGTGACGGAGAAGAGCACGCCGAACCACACCAGATCGTAGCCGAGCGCAGCAACGATTGGCACGAAGATGGGCATGCACAGCAGCAGGATGCCGATCCAGTCCATGAACATGCCGAGCACGATGAAGATCGTCATCATCAGCAGGATGGTGAGAAGCGGAGAGATGTTCAGCCCAAGGATCAGCTCCGTCACGAACCTCTGCCCGCCGGACAGATTGTAGATCGCGACCATGACGGCGGCGCCAAAGGTGACCCAGAGGATGATGCCGCAGGCGCGCAGTGTCTGGGTGAGGGCCTGCGCCAGCATGGGCAGGCTCAGTTCTCCGCGCACCGCAATGATCACCAGCGTCATGCCAACGGCGATGTTTGCCGCCTCGGTGATCGAGGTGATGCCGCCGTAGATGCAGCCGAAAACCGTGACGATGAGGATACTGGTGGGCAGGACACCGCGCAGGAAGACAGCCCAGGAGAATGCAACCTGTCTGGTTTCCGCGGGCTTGGGCGCTGCCGAAGGATCCAGCCAGCAGCGGATGGCGATATAGACGAGATAAAAGGCCGCCAGCAGGAAGCCGGGCAGGAATGACCCAAGGAAGAGCTGGTGAACCGAAACATTCGCGGTCAGTCCGTAGACGATCAGCACAATCGACGGCGGGATCATGGTGCCGAGTGATCCGCCCGCGCAAACGATGCCGATGGCAAGGTTGCGGTCGTATTTCAGGCGCAGCATCTGCGGCAGGGCAACAAGCCCGAGCAGCACGATCTCGCCGCCGATGATGCCGCTGATCGCCGCCAGAAGGACGGAAATCACCAGAGTGACATAGCCGATGCCGCCGCGGATCCGGCCGAAAATACTGTTCAGCGCATCATAGAGATCGCGCGCCAGCCGGGACCGTTCCAGAAGCGATGCCATCAGGATGAACATCGGCACGGAGAGGAAACTGTATTCGGTCGCAAGGCCGTAGACGGTCTTGTGCGCAATGGCGAGCACCGGCAGGCCGAACTTGAGATAGGCAACCACCATGGCCAGTGAGCCGGCGGCAAAGGCCAGCGGCACGCCTACGGCCATCAGAGCGAAAATGCCAAGGAGCAGGATGATCGAGATTGTCAGAATGGTCATGGCAGCCTCAATCGATCCGGCCGCTGCCGGGCCGGGGGTGCCGGCTGGCGCGCAGGAAGTTGATGATTGCAAGGACAGCCATCAGGGCCGCCGCGACGACGACAAAGGGTTTGACGATGGCCGGAATGGGTGGGTTCCAGGCGGTGCCGAACCGCTCGAAAGTGACGAGGGCCCGCCAGGCCGTCGGTGCGCCGAAATAGGCAAGGCCACCGCAGAAGACCAGAGTTGCGGCCAGGGTGATGACATCGAAGACGCGGCGGACGGGGCGCGGAACGGCGTCATAGATGACCGAGATCCGCAAATGGTCATCCAGCGCCATGACGTAGACACCCGCCACCAGATAGACGAGCGCGGACAGGAACAAGGCCATTTCATTGACCCAGGCCGTCGGACTGCCGAAGAGATAGCGCGCCGCCACCTCGTAAAGCGTGATGGCAACGATCACGAGCAGGGGAGAGGCCAGCAGCGCCGCCTTCGGGGAGAACTTTGGATCAGGATTTTCGGATGGAGCCGGCATGATATCCTCGTCTGGCTGAAGGCAAAGAGCGGCCGCAAAGGTCTGCCTGAGCCTGTGCAAGGCCTGGGCAGAACCGGATGAGGCGGGCTGGGCGGCAACTGTGAAACCGCCAGCCCGCTTCTTCTGAGGCAGTCAGCGGCGGATCAGTCGAGGATGCCGAGCGACTTCATGTAGGCCACGTGGGAATCATATGCAGCCTGAGCTTCGGGACTGCGGGTTGCCCAGTCTGCCCAGACTTCCTGAGCCACCTTGCGGAAGGCCAGGCGGTCGGCTTCGCTCCAGTCCTGAAGGGTGACCCCGGCGGCGGTGAGTTCGGCAGCGGCCTTCTTGTCATTGATTTCCGACTGGGTGGCCACCTCGATGGCAATCGTGTCGATTGCCGACTGCAGGATCTGCTTCTGCTCGTCCGTCAGGGAGTTCCACTTGTCGAGATTGATCGTCACATGCTCGATCGGCATGGAATGGAAGCCGGGGTAGGTTGCGAACTTGCCGACATCATAGAGGCCGAGCCCCTTGTTGACGGCCAGGGTCGAGGCATCGGCACCGGACACGGTGCCCGAGGTCATGGCGGTGAACACTTCACCGAATGGCATGACCACGGGAGCGGCGCCCAGCTTCTGGAAGATTTCCGATTCCATGCCCGGTGGCGAGCGGAACTTCCAGCCCTTCAGATCTTCAATGCCGGCGAGCGATGTGGTCGAGCCCAGCGACTCCGGCGTGGCGACGAAGGTGCCGATCAGATGCATGTTGAACTGTTCGTAGAGCTCGTTGGCAAGCTCCAGCCCGCCAGCATTCTTGTACCAGCCGAGGATCTGGTAGGGCGTGGAATAGCCACCCATCACGTCGCCATAAAACTGGAATGCGGGGTTCTTGCCGGTGACATAGCCGGCACCGGTTGCATCTCCGTCGATAATGCCGGTGGCAGCCGCCTCGAAGGCTTCCGATGCCTTCACCACGGAGGAGTCCGTGAGCATGTTAACCTGCAGTGTGCCGCCGGACATCTTGTTTGCAAGGTCGGCGAAGCGCAGCAGCGCCTGGCCCTGAAGCGATGATGCACTGTGGTGCGTCTGGAATTGCAGTGTGGTGGCGTCTGCGGCCTGGCTGGCTGCTGGCGCTATTACGGTGAGGCCAAGCGCAACTGCTCCGGCAAGACCGGTGCGGAAAATAGTCATTTGATTTCCTCCCATTTCAACAAGACCTCCCTCCCGGAGACCTGATTGATATGTCGTGAAATATCACAAAATTTCAAATGCTGCAATCTGCAGATCCGGTTCCGGCCAAACTGTATCCAGGGGCCGGTTCAAGTGATTGAAAATATTAAGCTATGTCTTCTTCCTGCTGCAGGGCTGCCGCGTCTGGAAAGGGTCTGCCATCTGCGCGCCGCAGTGACCGGCATCCAGCGCCAGAGATGGCCGGGAAGGCGGGGCGAAGGAAAGGGGGCAGTTGTCTTATGCCAAATCCCATGCGGGGTCTGGGCCTTTTCAAGGCGTGGTGCGCCGGTGTCTCAGTGCCTTGATATTACGCAGGTATGAGCGGCTCGATGCTGCAGTCGAGCAGGGTGGGATCAATTTCCTTTTCCATCACGTCAAACATCGAATTGACGAATTCGATGAGCGCGTCAGAGGCGGCCACCGCCTGTTCGACATGGCGGTTTGCCACGGCATTGAGCACCGCAAGATGGTGGTCAACCGTTCCATCGAGACTAAGGCTGCCTGAGGTGTGATTGTGATGAATCCAGCCGATCCGCCGGAAGATCGTATGCAGGGGCCTCAAGGTGTGGACGAGAAAAGGCTCGTTGCCTGCGGCCAGAATGAGCGTGTCGATACGCCGGTCGAATGTGTTGAAGTCGTCGATCGAAATCGTCGCACGGCGCTCCCTGATGACCTTGGCCAGATGCAGCATCTGGTTCCGCTGCGCTGGGGAGGCATTCTCTGCCGCAAGCTTGATGACGAACCGCTCCAGATCCCGCCGCAGCCGGAGAAGCACCCGTTCGCGGGCCAGATCAATGGGCGCAATCTGAAGACCATGGCGCGGGCGGATGTGGATCAGCGTATCTTCGGCCAGGCGGCCAACGGCCTGATGCACGGGTGTCCGGCTGATGCCCGTCAGGGTCTGCAGGTCCTGGATCGACAGAAACCGGCCGGGGCTCAGTTCGCATCTGACGATCAGGTCTTCCAGCCGCTCATAGGCCAGTTCAAACAGATTGACCGAATTGCGCCGCTTCGCCTGATCGGGCTCCACGTCACCGGTCTGTCCGGAGCCTTTGGGTGCACGCGCCATCTTCCGACGTTTCCTCTTTCGGCAGCGGTGCACGCTGTCCGCGCATGTTCTGCTCTTCATGAAATGTCGTGATATTTTATAGCTGCGTGCCATCATCTGTCAAAATGGCATTGTTTCCTGCCGGTCAAAGCCAATTGGCATCATTTTCCGGCTGAGGGCACGTTCCGCAGCTGCTCTGTCTCACCGCGACGTGACTCGCGCGGCGGCGCAGAATATGTATTTTGGACGAGAGCAAGATCCGGAAGACAAGAGTGAGTTCCCCGGCCATGGGCCCTGTGCGAATGCTGATTTCACGGCTGGCGGCTGCGGTTTGCCTTGCCGTCATGGCTCTGCCGGTGGCAGCGGCTGCCAGGGATGGCAAGGCGCCGCCGGTCGTGGTGGAGCTCTTTACCAGCCAGGGCTGCTCATCCTGTCCGCCAGCCGACAAGCTGCTGCAGGACCTTTCAAAGGACGCCGGCGTCCTCGCGCTTTCCCTGCCGGTCGACTACTGGGATTACCTGGGCTGGAAGGACACGCTTGCCACTCCGGAAAACTCCGAGCGCCAGCGGCTGTACTCGGCCCGCCGCGGCGACAGGTCGGTCTATACACCGCAGATCATCATCAACGGTGGCGAGCATGTGGTGGGGGGCGACGAGCCGGCGGTGAAGGCCGCCCTTGGCCGTGCCACGAAGATGACGGCCTCGGTGACGCTTCATTCCACGCCGGACATGCTGGAAGTCACCATCGACGGAACATTGCCCGAAGGGGCGAAGATGGCGACCGTCTACCTGCTCCATGTCATGCCTTCCAAGACAGTGGAGGTCGGCCGCGGTGAGAATGAGGGGCGGCAGGTCACCTATGTCAATGTGGTGAAGCGGCTGGAAGCGGTGGGCATGTGGTCCGGCGGACAGCTGGAGCTGAACCTGCCGCAGCATCCGATGAAAAAGGGCGGAAAGCGCTGCGCGGTCATTGTCCAGCTGGAGGATGACAGCGGGCCGGGGCGCATCATCGGCGCCGCCTCCAACCTGTGGGATACGGGAATCTAGCGCTTCTCCTCGCGCACCGCCCTTGCGTTCAGCCTGAAACATGCCTAAGGCCTTGCCCGAACGGGACGGCGCGCCAGCAAGGCCGCCGCCTCCTGACCGGGCGTGCGGAGTGCCGCGCCCTCAATCCGTGAGGTAGCCATGAGCCTGCGTCTGCGCGTTGCCTTCGGCAGCGTCATCGTTGGGGCCGCCGTTCTGGGGCTGAAGTATCTGGCCTTTGTGCTGACCGGGTCCGTGGCGCTCTATTCGGATGCGCTGGAATCCATCGTCAATGTGGCCTCCTCCTTCGCCACCCTTTTGGCCGTCTGGTATGCGTCCAAGCCGGCCGATTCCAATCACCCCTATGGCCATGACAAGGCGGAGTATTTCGCTGCGGTTCTTGTGGGCGTGATGATCGTGCTGGCGGCGCTGTCGATCTTCAATGCGGCCTGGGAAGGCTATCACGCGACAGAAATGCCCGATTACACGGTGAAGGGCCTGGCCGTGAACGGTCTTGCCAGCGTGCTCAACTGCGGCTGGGCCGTGCTGCTGATCCGTTTTGGCCGCAAGAACGGCTCCCCGGCGCTTGAGGCTGATGGCCAGCATCTGATGACGGATGTGGTGACATCCGTGGGCGTTCTCGTAGGCGTGATTCTCGTGTTTCTGACCGGCTGGCGGCAGCTGGATTCGCTGCTGGCGGGGCTTGTCGGTCTCAACGTGCTGTGGTCCGGCTGGACCCTGATGAAAGCCTCCGTCAGCGGCCTGATGGATGAAGCGGCCTCCACCGATGTGCAGGACATGCTGCGCGGGCTGATCTCCGAACACGGGGAAGGGGCCATCGAGGCCCATGACCTGCGCACCCGGCTGGCGGGGCGGCTGACCTTCGTGGATTTCCATCTGGTGGTGCCGGGGGAAATGAGCGTCGATGCCGCCCATGACATCTGTGACCGGATCGAACAGGCCATCGGCAAGTCGCTGCCCGGCGCCAGGGTGACGATCCATGTGGAGCCCGAGCACAAGGCCAAGCACTCGGGCATCGTGGTTCTCTGAAGGTTAGCGGGTGAGGCGCAGGGCGCATTCGACGGCATCTTCCAGCCGGTCGTTGCCCCAGTAAAGCTCCCCGTCTCCGGTGACGAAACTGGGGGCTCCGAAAACTCCGGCAGCTTCCGCTTCTGCGACCGCTGCACGCAGGCCGATCTTCACTTCGATGCTTTCCGCTTTGGCAAGCAGCGCCTTGGCATCCAGCCCCAGCTCCAGCAGGATACCGGCCAGAAGCCCGGTGTCGCTGATGTCGCGCCCCTCGCCAAATTCCGCCATGTAAACAGCGCGCACGAAGCTGCCGATCCAGGGTTCCAGCCGTCCGGCATGGGCAATGCGCGCCGCCATCAGGCCGTTCTGCGGAAAGGGATCGGGCACGGTCAGCGGCAGGCCCATGTCCTCGCACAGGCGCTCCATCTCGCGCCACATATAGCGGCCCTTGGCCGGAAACAGGTTGAAGGGCGAGGTGTCCCAGCCCTGCCGGGCGAAGATGGGGCCGAGCAGAAATGGCCGCCAGACCAGATCGATGCCCCGGTCCTTGGCGACGGTCTCGATGCGCATGGCGGTGAGGTAGCTGTAGGTGGAGGCAAATTCGAACCAGAAATCGAGCCTCGGCCGTTGCTGCATGGAAAATTCCTCTTATATCAAGGCGTTGAGATGCTGACGTATCACGCCTTGAAATTGCTCAGGCGCCGCACAGGCTTGACCAACTCTTGATGAGGCAAGCTCATCGAGAGTTGGTATGACATCTGGTCCGTTCACGGCGCCCGCCGTTACGCAGATATTGGCCGAGCTTGAGAAAATAGGCTAGAGAGCCCGAATGACCGATCATGCAGCTCCTTCCGCCTTCTCCCGTGCCCGCACTCTGATCTGCGCCATCATGCGCTGGTGCCGCGCTCATCCGTTCGGGGCAGCCTTCACGTTCATTGGTGTGGTGTCGCTGGTGTTTCTGGCCGTGCCGGGGCTCGATCTTCTGGCCAGCGGCCTGTTCTACACGCCCGGCGAAGGCTTTACAGCGGCGTCCTCGCCCTTCCTGCAGAAGCTTCGTTATCTCGGCCCCTATTTGGTGCAGACGGTGGCTGTCATCTGCGGGTTTGTGCTGCTTCTCAAGCTGCTGCTGCCGGAGCTGCCGCCGCTGATGCCGCTGCGCAAGCCGGTGTTCCTGCTCTCCACGCTGGTGCTGGGCCCGGGCATCCTGGTCAACACCATCCTGAAGAACAACTGGGGCCGTCCGCGCCCGGTGATGGTGGAGCAGTTCGGCGGAGACCTGCCCTTCATGCCGGTGTGGCTCAAGACGGACTGGTGCAGCACCAACTGTTCCTTTGTCTCGGGCGAGGGCTCGGCCAGCATGTGGCTGATGGCGCTGGCCTTTGTTGTGCCGAAAAGCTGGCGCCCGGCGGTGGTCTTGATCATTCTGCCGCTGATGCTGGCGTTGTCGGTGAACCGGGTGGCCTTCGGCGGTCACTTTCTCTCCGACACGCTGCTGGCCTGGGGACTGACCTTCCTGGTGCTCCTGTCGGTCTACTGGCTGCTCTATGTGAAGACGCCGCGCTGGGCAGGCGACGCACAGCTTGATGCCGGACTGTCTGCGGCGGGCTTGCGCCTGCGCCGCGCCGTGCCGCCGCTTCTGGCTGCAATCGGCCGGGCGCTGCGGGCCTTTGTGGCGAAGTTCCGCTGAATCGGGTCAGCCTCTTCGGCCAAGCCCCAGTTCTGCCGCAAGATCCTCCGCGCTTCTCATCACCATGCGGAAGACGGTCTCGAATCCGGCCGGGCCGCCGTAATAGGGGTCCGGCACATCCATTCCCTCTGCTTCCAGAAACAGCCGGAGGCGGGCAGGGGCCACTGCCGGGCTCAGCTTGCGCAGATGGGTGAGATTGCTGCTGTCCATGGCCAGGATGTGCTCGAAGCGGCTGAAATCGGCCTTCACCACCTGCCTTGCGCGCTGGGCGGAAATGTCGATGCCGTTGCGGGCCGCCACGGCGATGGAGCGCGGGTCCGGCGCCTCGCCCTGATGCCAGCCGCCGGTTCCGGCCGAATCGATCAGCACCCGGCTGCCCGCACCCAGATCCTCCACCACCTTGCGGAACGCGCCTTCTGCCAGCGGTGAGCGGCAGATGTTGCCAAGGCAGACGAAGAGGACAGAGGTCATGGCTGGGCTCCTGTGTGATCCAGATTCTGATGAGCCTGACAGATCGGGATCCGGTCAAGCCCGTGCGGCGTCTGAACCTTGGTGTGATGCAACGCTGGCCAGAGTTGCCGTCCGGCCTATATTCGGTTGGACGCGGGAGAAAATGCCCGTGACGCGGCGGATTTCAAGACGGGAGATGCAGATGGCGGCACGTCTGACGGACGGGGAGCGCGGGAAAGCGCTGGCCCAGCTCACCGGGTGGCGGCTGGTGGAGGGGCGCGACGCCATCACCCGCCGCTTTGTCTTTTCAGGTTTCGTCGAGGCTTTCGGCTTCATGGCGCAGGTGGCGCTGGCTGCCGAGCGGATGAACCATCACCCGGAATGGTCGAACGTCTACCGCACGGTGGAGGTGACACTGTCCACCCACGATGCAGGCGGGTTGACGGCGCTGGATGTGGCGCTGGCAACGGAAATGGACCGTATCGCCGCGCGGATGACCTGATCAGCCTGCGTTTTTCTGTGCGCCCCGGCGGATGGTGAAGCGCAGGGCGTCATCATGCTTTTCCTGGGCCAGCAGCGCGTGCCCATCCTCGTTGCACATATGCGGAATATCGATCACCGACATCGGGTCGCTTGCCTCGACAACAAGCACTGCACCGGGCTTCAGACCCGCCAGCACCTTGCGGCTGCGCAGCACCGGCAGCGGGCACTTGAGGCCCTTCAGGTCGAGATGCTGTCCCGGTTCCGATGTGTCTGGTGCCGTCATGATGCCCTGCGCGGTTTTTCGTCCGGCTTCAGCTCTTGTCCTGCCGTGAACACTGCGTCAAGCCGCAAAGGCTTGAAACACCGCCAAAATGGCCGACATTGGAAGAGACCTGAAAGACAGCAGACGAGAAGGAAACCACCCGTGACCGGCGCCCCCACTCCCACCCAAGCCTCCGCCGCTGATCCCGTTACCATTCTTGACTTCTGGTGGGAGGCCGGCAGCGAGGCCTGGTTCACCCGCAGTGATGCTTTTGACGCGGAGATCCGCAGCCATTTCGTACCGCTGATGGATGATGCGGGCTCGGGCGCGCTGGATCACTGGCAGGAAACGCCGCATGGCACGCTGGCCCTGCTGCTGCTGCTCGACCAGTTCCCCCGCAATGTCTACCGGCAGGACAAGCGCGCCTTCGCAACGGACGCAAAAGCTCGGATCATCGCCACGGCCGCACTGGCCCGGGGCTTCGACAAAGCCTTTCCCAAGGATGCCCGGGCCTTCTTCTACCTGCCGTTCGAACATGCGGAGGACATGGCCGAGCAGGAGAAATCCGTCGATCTGTTCCGCCGTCTCGGGGACAAGGAGTTCTATCTCTATGCCCTCGTCCATCTCGACGTGATCCGCCGCTTTGGCCGCTTCCCGCACCGCAACCATGTGCTCGAGCGTGAGACGACGGCGGAAGAGGCGGCCTATCTGGCCGATGGCGGCTTCTCGGCCTGAGCTCAGGCCCCGCCTTTCTGCCTCCATCCAGAAGTTTTCTCCTCAAACAGGACGCCACCGCTGCCTTAAAAAGCAGCGGTGGCGTTTCTGATTTTCAGTTTTGCTTAAGTTATGTGCAAATTTTGAGATTTGAATAGAAAATAGGCATCTCTGCCGCTCTGCAATTGCCTCCTGAACGGTCAACTGCCCGTCTCCCCCGCGTCCCCTTCCATGAATCTGGCGGAAATCGGGCATTTTCCTGCCCCGGGCCAAAGTTGGCACGGTCCTTGTTTAAGAGAAGGGGAAAGCCGGCCCGGTCCGCCCTCAGCGCAGGTTCCACCTGAAGCGCAGAGGATGCGGGCCAGGTGGCCAGACCGGTCCAGTCCCGGACCGGTGACAAGCAGGGGAAACGGGTAACGAGCATGAAAATTGTGATGGCCATCATCAAGCCGTTCAAGCTCGACGAGGTGCGTGACGCCCTCACGAGCATCGGCATCCAGGGACTCACCGTCACCGAGGTCAAGGGCTACGGCCGCCAGAAGGGCCACACCGAGATCTACCGCGGCACCGAATATGCGGTGAGCTTCCTGCCGAAGCTCAAGATCGAAGTCGCTGTTTCCAGCGAGTCCGTCGACAAGGTCGTGGAAGTCATCTCCGGCGCCGCCAAGACCGGCCAGATCGGCGACGGCAAGATCTTCGTCTATTCGATCGATCAGGTGGTTCGCATCCGCACCGGCGAAACCGATACAGAAGCGCTTTGAGGGGTGAGTAACATGAAGAAGTCTTTCGCTTATGCCGCAATCGGCATGGCGGTTCTCGGTCTGATGGCCGATCCGGGCCTGGCCCAGACCGCTGCACCGGCTGCAGAAGCTGCCACTGAAACCGCCGCTGCCGCCGAGGCGCCGGCTTATGCCCTGGCCGCCGACACGGCCTATATCTTCAACACGCTGCTGTTCCTTCTGGGCGGCTTCCTCGTCATGTGGATGGCGGCCGGCTTTGCCATGCTGGAAGCGGGCCTCGTGCGGTCCAAGAACGTGTCGATGCAGTGCCTGAAGAACATTGCGCTCTATTCCATCGCCGGCATCCTGTTCTGGCTCACCGGCTACAACCTCATGTACACCGGCGTCGACGGCGGTTTCATGGGTTCCTTCGGCCCCTATTCCTTCGATCCGGTCGGCGGCAATGCGCTGGACACCGGTTATTCGACGGCCTCCGACTGGTTCTTCCAGATGGTCTTCGTCGCCACCGCTGCCTCGATCGTCTCCGGCACCCTGGCCGAACGCATCAAGCTGTGGCCCTTCCTGCTGTTCACGGTCGTCCTGACCGGCCTGATCTATCCGATTGCCGGATCCTGGCAGTGGGGCGGCGGCTGGCTGTCGGTGATGGGCTTCTCCGACTTCGCCGGTTCCACGCTGGTGCATTCCGTCGGCGGCTGGGCGGCTCTCGCCGGTGCCATCGTCCTCGGCGCACGCAAGGGCAAGTACACCTCCAGCGGCCAGGTCATCCCGATGCCGGGCTCGTCCATTCCGCTGGCCACCCTCGGCACCTTCATCCTGTGGCTCGGCTGGTTCGGCTTCAACGGTGCTTCGCAGCTCGCCATGGGCACCATCGGTGACGTGACCGACATCTCCCGCATCTTCGCCAACACCAACATGGCTGCTGCCGGTGGTGTGGTCGCCGCCATGGCCCTGACGCAGATCCTCTACAAGAAGGTCGACGTCACCATGGCCCTCAACGGTGCGCTGGCAGGTCTCGTGTCCATCACCGCCGAGCCGCTGAACCCGACTGTTGCACAGGCGATCTTCATCGGTGCCGTTGGCGGGGCGCTGGTCGTCTTCGTGGTGCCGCTGCTCGACAAGCTGAAGATCGACGACGTTGTCGGCGCCATCCCGGTCCACCTCGTCTGCGGCATCTGGGGCACTCTCGTTGTGCCGCTGTCCAATGGCGAGACCTCCTATGTGACGCAGCTGATCGGCGTTGCCGCCTACGGTGCCTTCGCCTTCGTTGCCTCGCTGGTCCTGTGGGTGATCCTCAAGGCCACCGTCGGCATCCGCGTCAGCCCCGAGGAAGAGGCTCTTGGCCTCGACAAGGTGGAAATCGGCGTCGAAGCCTATCCGGAATTCGGTCAGGGCTCCCAGCGCCTCTGATCCGGACCAGCTCTCCCAGGAGCAGGCCATATGGCCAAACCTCAAGCCCGGGGCACGTGCCCCGGGCTTTTTTGTGAGCATTCCTCATCCTCCGGCATGCAATCCTCTCTTCTGCGGATTTGCACTGGCGCCGCCGCCGCATTAAAAAGCCCGTCACTGGGTGGTGAGTGAATAAGCAGTTTTGACGGGCAGAGGAGCCAGGATCATGGCAAGCAAAGACTATGCATTGGTGCAGATCGCCTTTTATGCGGCGCTGATTGCGGTGCTGGGGCAGTTTCCGCCCTTCGCCATTCCGTTCCTGGCAGGTGTGCCCATCACCGCGCAGACCCTTGGCGTGATGCTGGCCGGCGTGATGCTGGGCTCCGTGCGCGGCGGCCTGTCCATGCTGCTCTTCCTCTTCGTCGTGGCGCTGGGCGCACCGCTTTTGGCCGGCGGGCGCGGCGGGCTTGCCGTCTTTGCCGGACCTTCCGCAGGCTTCCTCATCGGCTGGCCCATTGGCGCCTTTGTGGCCGGCTTCATCATGGAGCGCAGCCGCACTCTGCCGGTGCTCGTGTCTGCGGCGCTTTCGGCAGCTGTGGGCGGCGTTGGCGTTGTCTATCTCTTCGGCATCCCGGGCCTGATGATCCTGGCCGATCTGCCCTTCGCCAAGGCCTTGGCCGGCACGGCCATTTATCTGCCGGGTGACCTCATCAAGGTCGCGATCACCGCCGTGGTGGCGCAGACGGTTGCCCGCGGCCTGCCGCGCGCCCTGCTGAGCCGGCCATGAGTTTCACCGGGGCGGCGCTGGCGCATCACGCGGCCACCCGCCCCGGCCAGACCGCGCTTGTCTGCGGCGGGGCAAGTCTCACTTTCGCCGCGCTGCAAGCCCGGGTCGAAGCGCTGGCCCTTCAGCTGCACCGGCGCCTGCCTGCTGCATCCTCCCGTCAGCCGCGCATTGGTATCTTTCTGGAAGATCCCTTGCAGGCCCTGCTGGCCTTCTTCGCTGCAGGCCGCGCCGGGGGCATTGCCCTCATGCTCGACACCACATGGCCCGGTGCCCTGTGCGATCAGATCCTTGCCGCCTCTGCGCCTGATCTTGTCATTGATGCTGCCGCTTTTCCGGCGCTGACGGCAGGGGCGGAGGAAGCCGCTTCATCCTTGCTGCCCTTTCCCGCGCCGGAAGATCTTTTCTATGCCGGCTTCACCTCCGGCTCGACGGGTGTGCCCAAGGGCTTTGCCCGCACCCACCGCTCCTGGACGGAAAGTTTCCGCATGAGCGCTGCTGCCTTCGGCACCTCACCTCAAGACAAGGTGCTGGTCTGCGGCGGGCTGGTGCATTCGCTGCATCTCTATGCGGCGGTCGAAGGGCTGTGCGCCGGAGCGGGCGTTGAGGTCATGCCGCGCTTCCAGCCGAGGGTCGTGGCCCGCCGCCTGGCGCAAGGCGGCACCACCATACTCTATGCGACGCCGACCCAGCTGCAGCTGATCTTGCGCGAAGTGGAGGCCGCACCGTCCTTGCGGCTTGTCCTGTCGAGCGGCGCCAAGCTGCAGCCGGAGGACCGGCAGATGCTGACCCGCCGTCTGCCCGGCGTGCGGACTTGTGAGTTCTACGGCGCCTCCGAAATGAGCTTCATCTCCCTGCAGGAGGGCACGGCGCCGGAAGCTTCCGTCGGGCGCCTCTTTCCCGGAGTGGAGGTCGAGATCCGCGATGGGCAGGGCCACGTTCTGCCGAGTGGCGAGACCGGGCATCTGTGGGTGCGCAGCCCGCTGCTGTTCGACCGCTATATCTGCGGCGGCGGGGAAGAAGTGCGCTGGCAGGACGGCTGGCTGACCATCGGCGACCGGGGCTGGCTTGATGAGGCGGGCTTTCTCTATCTCACCGGCCGCGATAAGCGCATGATCAACAGCTCCGGCCTCAATATCTTTCCCGAAGAGGTGGAGAAGGTGCTGCGCGCCGTGCCCGGCGTGACGGCTGCCGCCGTCTTCGGCGCGCCGGACCGCCTGCGCGGGCAAAGACTGGTGGCCGCCATCTGGCCGGAGCTGGAGGCCGCTGACCGCCTGAAGGACGGCAGCCTGCTGCGGCGCGCCGTGCTGACGGCCCTCGGCCGTGCCCGTTGTCCGCGTGCCTTTCTCCTGTTCGAGGCCTTCCCCCTGACGCCGGGCGGCAAGACGGATCTTCCGGCGCTGGAAAAAGCCGTTCGAGCCCGGCTGCAGACGAGGTGAGGCCATGACCGGCACAACGGCGCATGACCCCGTGATTGTGGCTGCCCGGCGCTCGCCCGTGGCCCCGCGCGGCGGCGCCCTTGCGCGGCTGGACCTGGCGCAACTGGGCGCGCCCGTGCTGCAGGCAGCCCTCACGGATGCCGGGCTTCCTGTGGAGGCGGTCAGCGAGGTGATCCTTGGCAATGCGCTGGGCGCGGGCGGCAATCCTGCCCGGCTGGTGGCCCTGGCCGCAGGCCTGCCGCAAACCGTCAGCGCCATGACCGTGGACCGGCAATGCTGCTCCGGCCTTGATGCGGTGATCCTCGCGGCCCGCGCCATCCGGGCCGGGGAGGCGGATGTGGTCATTGCGGGCGGCGTTGAAAGCTTCTCCCGCGCGCCGGTCCGCATGCACCGCCCGCTGCAGAAGGAGGGCGTGCCTGTTGCCTATGACCGCCCGGCCTTTGCGCCGCCGCCGTTTCCGGATCCGGACCCGGCAGAGGCCGCAGCCAGGCTGGCGATGCATATGCAAATCAGCCGTGAGGCGCAGGAAGCCTATGCCCGTGCCAGCCATCAGGCCGCCTTGCGGGCTCAGGCGGCCGGAGACCTTGCAGCCGAGACCGTTCCGCTGGCTGGGCTTGCCGCCGATGCCTTCACCCGTCCGCTTGATGCAAGGCTGCAGTCCCGGCTTCCCGTGCTTGCGGGCGGGAACGCCCATGGGCTGACAGCATCGACCATCGCCGTGGAAGCCGATGCAGCTGCGATCCTTGTGATCATGCGCCGCAAGGAAGCAGAGCGCCGGGGTTTGATGCCTCTGGCCGCAGTGGGGCAGGGCGTCATGACCGGAGGCGATCCGGCCAATCCGGCTGCGGGGGCGCATGAGGCGGCGCTGGAGCTCTTCCGCCGCACCGGCATGAGCCTTGAAGACATCTCTGTTGTGGAGCTGATGGAGGCTTTCGCCGTTCAGGCGATGGTGAGCCGCAGGGCGCTCGGCCTTGGCCCTGATGATCTGCGCGTCAATCAGGGCGGCGGGGCGCTCGCTCGTGGCCATCCCATTGGCGCATCCGGCGCCATCCTGGCGGTCCGGCTCGCCCATGTCCTCGCCAGAGGCACGCGCAAGGACATCGGACTGGCTGCGATTGCCGCCGCCGGAGGGCTCGGAACGGCGTTGTTTCTGCAGTCCACACGGGTTTGAATGCGCCTGCGAAGAATTTTTCGCGGCGCGGCAAGTGCCTGTTGATAAACATTTTTCCCGTTTCGTGGCTGATTTCTGCGGCTTTTGCGGGCCTGTAAGCCAGCTTATCCACACGGGAGCCGCAAAAATAATCAGCGGCTGCAAAAAAATCGGACAGAAGGTTGTTGACGGGGGCAGGGGAGCTGCGTATAAGCCTGTTCATCGACGGCGGCAACGTCGCTGGCGGCGGGGACGCTGTTCCCGAGACTTCCCGACAGGGTGGCTTTTGTGGCCGGATGAGAGTTCGGCGGCGGGTTTCTGTTGGGTGATGAACGCGCAAGTGT